>UMIQ01010227.1_pt1 | contig 9709 bp, 8 predicted proteins | sample 1965851 | NCBI WGS metagenome assembly UMIQ01 (sample SAMEA4836129, study PRJEB28245) | human gut metagenome | biome: gut microbiome; material: fecal sample | place: Denmark | collected 2008 | reverse complement strand
GGCCACAAGGGCCGCCCCTACTTCCGGGGTTCTGTCTCCAGCGGGCTGTCTTGCGGCACTTGGACGTAGGGGCGGATGCCCACACCCGCCCGCAGGCCGTTCGGCAGGACAAGGCCCCGCGTCCGGCGGTACGCCGTGCGCGGGGGTGCTTTTATCTCCAGAGGAGGTAATCAGAATGGCAAATTATACACAGCACTATCACCTGCACCAGTGGGAGCCGGAGGACAGCTTCCTCCGCACCGACTTCAACGGAGATCTTTCGGCCATTGACGCCGCGCTGCTGGGGCTTGAGCGGGACAAATGCCGCGCAGCCATCGGGCGGTACACAGGGGATGGGGAGCTGAGCTACACGGTATCGCTGGGCGCAAGACCCAAGCTGGCTGTGGTGGACAACACTTCATCCTTTTCCTCCGGCTATGAGCTGGGGCTGGATGGAATGAATGAGCGGAGCGTGATTATTACGGAAGATGGGTTCCGGGTGAACGGTTCTCCCCACGGCCTGAACCAGGAGGGGACGCTGTACCGCTATTATGCGTTCCTGTAGACAAAGAAAACCCCCGGGCCCAAGGGCCCGGCCGCATAAGGGTATCATTTAAAACCGTCCAGGTTCAGTAAGTTGGGACACATGCTACACACCGTGTGGCATGTGTCCTGCTTTTAATTATACTTCAATTACATATCCTTGTTGAAATTAGAATACACTTGCGTTATCATTTTCTTTAGTCAATCACGATTTCCAAGAAAGGGCAAATAAGTATGGCTGATGTTGTTGATATTCCGGAATTCAGAGCATTTTATTATACAGATGATACGCCCCGCCAGTTTTATACCCTCCGGCGATACGAGGATGAGAGCGGGTCTGGGAAAATGCACTGTTATAATATTGCGCCAGGTATTCAACTGTCTTTTAATGATCTAAATCTAAGTTCTTGCTATCAGCCACTAAATGTCCAAAAAGATTTTTTAGAAATAAATTATTGCCTTGAGGGCGGACACGAAGTTGAAATGGTCGGAGGCGGAATTACCTTCTTGGGTGAAAAGGATTTAAGTATATCTGGCCTATACCATGATAAACGGGTTATTGTCAATTCAAGAATCCCTTTCAATAAATATAAAGGTATAACCATTCTCTTGGAGCTAGAAACAGCCCAGACGACTCTCGACAATGAATTCTCTAAGTGGCATATAGACTTGCAAAAAATCCGCACAACTCTATGTCCGGAAGGACGTGTTCTTTTAATAAAATCCAAACAAAAAATCGACCATATTTTTGCAGAGATCTTGAGCGTTGAGAACCAGATAAGATTGCCGTATTACTGGCTGAAAATCCTGGAAATCTTACTTTTATTAAGCCAACTGGATAACAGTTATGTGGAGCCGCCCCAACAGTTTACGGAGAAAGTATCCCGGCGGACTCAACAGGTCTATCAGTATATTATTGAAAATCCTTTTACACAAAAAAATATTTCTGAGATAGCAGAGATTTATGGGGTTTCGGAATCAAGTATGAAACGCTGCTTTAAGTCAATTTCCGGTGCTTCTCTAGGCACGTTTATGAAAAGGAAACGGATGGAGGCTGCTGCGGAATTACTTAGGTCAGAGCCGACATTGAGTGTGGGTGAAATTGCCAGTCTTGCAGGGTATGAAAATCAAGGAAAGTTTTCTGGGGCATTCAAATCAGTATACGAAATGACTCCTATCGCATATCGTTTGAAATACTCGTGACCTAAATGGATTAAGACTTGACCTAAACAGTTATAGACGAATATATGATCTTGTGCTATCATAATTGACGTTAATTAGAGAATGGTGAAAAGAGCCGCGTTCAGCGGTTCTTTTTAAGGGTGTTAGTTAGCGATGTCTAACCTCGAGCGAATGGGGGGCAAATCAGTTGTTCAGTATGGGGATCAGTGCGCGAATTGTAAAACGTATTATAACCTTGCTAATTGTGACTTTGGGAGTCGTTACTCTCAGTTTTTGCTTGCAGATATTTACCGGTACAGATCCGGCAGAAATGCTTGTAAGAAAGACTACATTGTTCGCAACAGAAGAGCAAATCCAAGCAATGAGAGTTGAACTTGGCCTGGATGGTACACTCTCTGAGCAATATGCAGATTATATAAAAGGACTACTTACCGGGGACTTGGGTATTTCAATTACCAATCGAAAGCCTGTCATTGATAATATTAGAAATGCCCTTCCTGTTACATGTATGTTAGTTATTATGTCTATGCTCTGGGTTGCTATTTTAACCGTTTTAATATCAGCGTTTTCTGTCATATGGAAAGACAAAGCATTTGACCATGCAACAAGAGTTATCTGCATAATTGGTATATGTGTTCCGAGTTTTTGGCTGGCACTCATTCTGCTAATTGCTTTTGCAGTTGAGATTCCGATATTTAGTGTGATTTCAGACGGGAGTATTAAATCCCTTATATTGCCATCTATTTCTATTGCCATTCCAATTGCTTGTATTTCTATCAGAGTTTTGCGCGCTGCTGTAATAAACGAATTAAAAAGTGACTATGTTACTTACGCTAAAGCGAGGGGGTTTTCCACATCTAAAATTGTATACGGCGAGGTCCTGAGGAACGCATTTCCATCGGCCATAACACTTTTCGCACAATATTGCGCATCAGTTTTTGGAACCTCTGCACTGATAGAAACTGTCTTTTCCATTCAGGGTCTTGGATACTATTTAACTGAAGCGTGCGAAAGTATGGATGTATATGGAATATCGGGTGTGGTACTTATTTGCGCAATCCTATTTGTTCTTTTTAATACTGCAGCAGACATCTTCTCGGGCATTATTTGCCCTGCGTATAGGAGGAAACGTGTATGAGGAAACATCCACAAATTGTCATTGGTGTTTTGCTTATTGCGTTATTTATTTGTATTGCGATAACTGCACCCCTCCTTGCCCCAAATGACCCAAATGCAACAAACCTTGCACTAAAAAATGCCCCGCCATCAGCCGAGTATCCTCTTGGATGCGATCAAATGGGGCGGTGTGAACTTTCGCGCTTAATTTACGGAGCGCGATATTCACTAAGCCTTACGGTGCCTGTGCTGATAGTACTAGCAGCGATTGCATTGTTTATTGGATGCTACACTTCTTATAAAGGTGGCCTAATAGATGAGGTCATCCGATTGTTGTGCGATATATTTATGGCATTTCCGCTTTTAGTAATAGCAATGTCATTAGTGTCAGTTATTAACAATTCTGTTGCGAGCATTATCACTGCAATTGGTATTTCTATGTCTGCGTGGTTCTTACGCATGGCGCGTTCTTATGCAAAGACCGAGTGTGGAAAGGGGTATGTAGAATCCGCAAGAGTATCTGGTGCATCTGCAATGCGGATCGTACTTCACCACATTATCCCGAATGTATTGCCACAGTTTGTTGTCTATTTTACCACGGGAATAGCATCAGCAATTCTATCGGTATCAAGTTTTGCATTTTTGGGTGTGGGCCTTATTGCTGGTACTCCGGAGTGGGGAGCCATGCTTAATGACGCTCGAAACAGCATTTATACAAATCCCGCCCTAATTGTTTATCCCGGCATATGCCTCATTATCTGTTGTGCGGGCTTTAATTTATTAGGTGAAGGTATTCGGGATTTTATTGGCAAGGAGGACCAGATCAGTGTTTCTTGACGTCAGAGATCTCACTATTACTCTCAAAACGGGTGAAGAAATTGCAAAGGATATTTCTTTTTCAATAGATGGAGGAGAAATGTTGTCCATTGTGGGCAGCTCTGGGGCAGGAAAAACGACGGTATGCAAGGCCGTTATGGGCTTACTTAGTTCTAATTATTCCATTTCAGGTGAGGTGCTTTATAGGGGGGAAAACTTGCTGCACTGTTCAAAGAAACGATTGCAGGCAATCTACGGTAAAGAAATATGCTATATTATGCAAAACCCCATGACAGCATTTAATCCATCGCTGCGTATTGGAAGGCAATTAGAAAAAACATGTTACTTACATAACCCCCAAATATCGCGGCAGGAATTACAACTATTAGTGAGCAACACACTACAACAGTTGGGCCTTGATGATTTGAAACGGATACTGAAGAGTTACCCTGATGCCCTTTCAGGTGGGATGTTGCAGCGGATTATGATTGCAGCAGCACTAATCAATCAGCCTACTATATTGGTTGCTGATGAAGCGACTACAGCAATAGATGCCTGTAACCGAATTGAATTGATGCAATTACTTACATTGATACGGATGGCGATGGCATCCGTGAAAAGGACGGTGAGAAACTATCCTCTCCGTTCCAGTACCAAGCAGGCTCCGCTTCTGATGATAACTTGGTTGTTTATATCTGCGACCAGTTAGGGAAAATCGGAATCGAACTTACACCGCAGTCTGCACAAATGATGGACTGGTATGCAATGATTACAACTGGAGAGTACGGCCTTACCTTATTTAAAACACAAGGCGGTTTCTATGATCCGGGCAATACGATCGGTAATATCGATCCCAGCATGGCCATGGACCCAATTATCTCCCAGGTCGCTGCATACTTGCCGGGCGGTGCCGATCTGATTACAGAATTGGAATCTACTACTGACGAGGAACGAATCCAAGAGATTTATGGAATTATTTTGACTACGATGGCGGATCAGTGCCTTACTACACCTCTGGTGTATCCTCACCAACTTGCAGTATATAGTGATAAGATTGCAAACTACGATTTTCCGCCTGATGCAAACTTTACTGCTGTACAAAATATCACATTAAAGTGAGCATTTTCCCATTCTGCAAACGGCGTGCTATGCAAAACATAGCACGCCGTTTGTAGAAAGAGAAACGACATATTGCAAATAGATTACAGAGAAGTTATGTTAAACCATATATTTGCTCTGCCGGTTGAAAGGAGTCCAGATATTGGTGAGCAATCAATCAAAAGGAATTAAGCGGATTCTCAGTTTTGCCGGCAGATACAGGGGCCTCTTGACTTTTGCCCGTTGCCTTTCCGGCATCAGTGCGTTGTTTATTATAGGCCCTTTTATCTGTGTATATTTTGCGGCAAGAGAACTTATCGCTGTATTTTTAGGCGATCAATTGAATGGCCAAGCATTATTGAATTGGGGCCTTTTTGCATTAGGATTAGAACTCGTGGGAGTAGTACTCTACTTTTTGGCTTTGCTATCTTCTCATATCGTTGCGTTCCATATTCAAAAAAACCTGCAGATGGCAGCATTAAGGCACCTTGCTCATATGCCAATTGGCTATTTTAATGCCAATCCAAGCGGAAAATTGCGTAAAATAATTGATGAAAACAGTTTTCAAACGGAGACCTTTATTGCACATCAGTTGCCAGATTTAACAGGCGCCCAAGTAACCCTGATTGCTGGTGTTTGCTTTATGATCATTTTTGACTGGCGTATTGGAGTTCCACTTATTATCTTATATGGAATGGCCTTTTATCTGCAAAGCTCTCTCATGGGAAAGAATAGTGCTGAGTTTATGAGAATTTATCAAGACGCTCAAGAAACAATGAACCATGAGGCTGTTGAATATATTAGAGGAATCGCCGTTGTCAAGGTGTTCGGACAAACTGTAAAGTCGTTCGCCAAATTTCATAATGCGATAGAGACCTATAAAAAGTACGCACTTGCTTATACTATGTCTTGCAAGAAAGGCATGGTTGCATTTAATGCTATCGTAAACTCATCCTTTTTAGTGCTGGTTCCGATTGGCTTTCTAGTTGGATTTACGACCCCGACACTCAGAGATTTTATTCAAAGTTTTCTGTTTTACGTGATTTTCTCTCCGGCATGCGCAGTGATGCTTAATAAAATTATGTATATGACTAGTTATAAAATGCAGGCAGAGGAGTCTATGCGTAGAATCGATATGATTTTAACTTCTAAACAGCAACCAGAACCAGCGATCCCCCAATATCCTGATACATATGAGGTCGCTTTTGAAGATGTGACATTTGCATATGATAATACCGATCACCCCGCAGTTTCACATCTCACTTTTATGGCAAAAGCAGGAGCAATAACGGCCCTTGTGGGACACTCCGGGTCAGGTAAAAGCACAGCGGCCAGTCTGATCCCTCGGTTCTATGACGTGCAGGATGGCGCAGTAAAAATTGGCGGCGTTGACATCAGGGAAATCCCACAGGGTGATTTAATGAAAATGGTGGCATTTGTGTTCCAAGACCCCAAGTTGTTTAAGGATAGCCTATTAGAAAACATAAGAGCCGGAAGACCATCGGCAACCCGTGAGGAAGTTCTAAAGGCAGCTCATCTGGCGCAGTGCGACGACATACTGAAAAAGCTTCCAAACGGAATAGATACAATTATTGGAAGTCAAGGTATATACCTGTCCGGGGGCGAAACACAGCGCATTTCTATTGCCCGCGCTATTTTAAAAGATGCTCCTATTGTAGTTTTAGATGAGGCGACAGCATATGCTGACCCCGAAAATGAGCATCAAATCCAGAAGGCCTTTGATGGACTTATAAAGAATAAAACGGTTATTATGGTTGCACATCGGCTTTCGACTGTCCAGGATGCAGACCAAATATTGGTGATGAAAAACGGTGCGATAGCGGAAAGCGGAACACATTCTGATTTGATAAAGCATCAGGGCGAGTATGCTAAAATGTGGGACAATTATAACAAAACGGTGCAGTGGCATATAGAAAGTTGAGGTGCTGTCTATGCTAAAACGTGCGTTTGCATTAAGCGATCAAGGCGCAAAAGATTTAGCGAAAGGAATTATAGCAACTGCCTGCGCCAATTTGATACAGATCATTCCAGCAAGTTTGTTGTTGATGGTAGTAATGATGCTTTTAGAAAAAGCGGCGGGGACTCAAGTTAATGTAGGTCGGAATATTCCGTTCTTTGTCGGAATTACCCTGGTGCTTTTTGGCATGATCGCGATTGCCCAATTAGTACAATACAATTTGACATACACTGCTGCATATAAGGAAAGTGCAAACCGAAGAATTGTGCTGGCTGAAAAACTCAGAAAACTTCCACTGTCATTCTTTGAAAAGAAAAATTTAGCCGATCTGACAACTACTATTATGGGGGATTGTACAGCATTAGAAAGGACATTTTCTAATGCGATTCCACAGTTGTTAGGCACAATTCTTATGTTTGTTATTATGTCCGTGGGGCTGGCAGTTTTAGACTGGAGGATGGCTCTTTGTATTATTGTCCCGGTACCAGTTGCCTCAATTGTTGTTGTTCTTGCTCGTAAGGCACAGAGTAAGGCGGAACTTGAAAATCTGGAGGCAAAAAGGTGCGCCTATGACGCAGTACAAGAATATATTGATACTATAAAAGAATTAAAAGCATACTCAAAAACGGATGTATACTTGGATGAACTTGATAAAAAGTTAGAGAATGTTATTCGTTGTTCCTTCCGAAATGAGTTAGCCCCCGGAGCATCTACAACAGCTGCTCAGTTCATCCTGCGCTTTGGTTTAGTTGCTGTTTTGCTTATAGGGGGAAACTTGGTGATTGAAGGTATGCTTTCTATTCCCATGCTCATACTGTTCCTTCTTTTCGCTGGTCGAATCTATGATCCATTCACCAACTGTTTCATGCTATTAGCGGAGGTTTTTGCCGCACTTGTAAGCATTGGCCGGATGAAACAGATAGACAATACACAGGAACAAACCGGCTCAGACTGTTGCAATAACATTGGCTGCGATATTGAGTTCAAGGATGTTTACTTTTCTTATAACGAGGAACCAGTTCTGACAGGAGTATCTTTTGTAGCAAAGCAAGGCGAAATAACTGCTTTAGTCGGGCCATCTGGCAGTGGAAAATCAACAGTTTCAAAATTAGCAGCGCGTTTTTGGGACGCCGATTCCGGACTCATAACACTTGGAGGCATAGATGTCAAAACTGTTGAACCAGAAGTATTGTTAAAAAACTATGCAATCGTATTCCAGAATGTCACCCTTTTTGACGAATCGGTAATGGAAAATATACGGCTTGGCCGTAGCGGAGCTTCTGACGAAGATGTTAGAGCCGCAGCAAAGGCCGCCCAATGTGATGAGTTTATTGATCGTTTACCGCAAGGCTATGACACGAATATCGGGGAAAACGGAAGTAAATTATCCGGTGGCGAGCGCCAGCGCATTTCTATTGCCCGTGCCTTGCTAAAAAATGCTCCTGTTATTCTTCTCGATGAAGCAACTGCATCTATGGATGCAGAAAGTGAAACAATGGTACAAACTGCCTTGTCAGCGTTATTAAAAGGTAGGACAGTGATAGTTATTGCGCATCGAATGAGGACCATAGCAAATGCAGACAAGATAGTTGTTTTGGACAAAGGAAAAGTGACTGAAGTGGGGACTCCCAGCGAGTTGGCTAAAAAAGGCGGGTTGTATGCGCATTTGGTTGCACTCCAGCAGAAACAGCAAATGTCTTCCTTACCGACATGAACGTCCTAAGAGGGAAATATGAAAAGAAAACAGCAAGCCACCACATCGGGTGAAGATTATTTAGAGGCAATTTTAGTGCTCCAAATGCAGAAAGGAACAGTGCGCTCTGTTGATGTCGCCCGGCATATGGAGGTGTCAAAGCCCAGCGTGAGCCATGCGGTGGCGACCCTGCGGGATGGAGGTTTTCTGACGATGGACAGCGACTATTTCCTGCACCTGACCGACATTGGCCGGGAAGTGGCGGAACAGATTTACGAAAAGCACCGTTTCTTTACCGAGCGTCTGATTGCCGCCGGCGTGGATCCGAAAACCGCAGAGGCAGATGCCTGCCGGATTGAGCACGTCATCAGCGACGAGAGTTTCCAAAAATTAAAGAAACAACTCATGTAACCTGTGGAGATCGAACTCATTACACCAAGAGTGTCTTCGAAATTGAGGATGACCAATATGCAAAACGATCCGCGCTCCCGAATTCTCCTATTGCTACAACTTCTCCTGAAGCAGACAGATGAGCACCACTACGCAACTGGCGCGGATATTCTCCGTTTTTGGGAGACTCATGGCATCCAGACCACCCGGAAAAATGTGTACAGCGATATCCAACTGCTCATGGACTTCGGCCTGGACGTCATCTGCATCAAAAGCACGCAAAACCGCTACTTCGTCGGTTCCCGGCTGCTTGAGCTGCCGGAACTGAAACTGCTGGTGGACGCTGTGGAGTCCTCCCACCTCATCACAGAGAAGAAAAGCACCGCCCTCATTGAGAAGTTAGGCCATCTTACCAGCAGACACAACGCCGCGCTCCTGAACCGCCCCGTCTACATGGACGGCACGGCCAAGCCGGACAACGAGGCCGTGTACTACGCCATCGACGCGATCCAGACGGCGATTCACAAACAACGGGCCATCTCCTTCCAGTATTTCGAGTACACGCCGAAAAAGGAAAAGGTCCTGAAACACAAGGGCTACCGCTATGGATTCAGCCCCTATGTCCTCATCTGGAGCCGGGATTTCTATTACGCCGTGGGCTGGTCGGAAAAGCACGGCAAACTGGCCCAGTTCCGGGTGGACCGCATGACGGCCATCCAGGATTCAGATGCCCCTTACATAGCGGATCCGTCCTTTGACCCAGCGTCCTACATCCGGGAAATCTTTGGCATGTATCACGACATGCCCCAGCGGGTGACGCTGCTGTGTGAGAACCGCACCATGCGAAACATCATAGATCACTTCGGGGAGGATGTGGACACGGAGGTGGTGGCCGCCAACCACTTCCGGGCCAC
>UMIQ01029916.1_pt1 | contig 9715 bp, 9 predicted proteins | sample 1965851 | NCBI WGS metagenome assembly UMIQ01 (sample SAMEA4836129, study PRJEB28245) | human gut metagenome | biome: gut microbiome; material: fecal sample | place: Denmark | collected 2008 | reverse complement strand
AGCCCTAGAGTAAAAGGGAACCCCGGCCCCTGCGGGAACAGGAACCGGGGCTGGCGCGACGCGTTACAGCGCCCCGCACGGTTGCCTTTGAAGATGTGTTCTTTTTCGACCCCAGCTCACTGGCGGTGGGCTGGGGTCAGCCGTTACATGGCGTCAGACGCCAGCAACAGTACCACAGCCAAAGCGACAAGCAGAGCGAACAAGAAACGCTTCATGGCTTGCCTTCCTTTCTGGGCTTGCGTCGCGCCGAGCGCAGGCTTAGAACGAAAAAAAGGCAACCGTGCAAACTGCAAATACGCCATGTCAATGTTCCCGGCAACCGGAATTGCAGGAACAGTCTTTCCAGAAAGATAATAGAGATAACTCATTGAACACATATGAAATTCGATACAGTGGCGGTTCCCGTTTCATTTATAGAGGAACCCTGTCAGCCACGAAGCGGAAGGCCACGGAGAAAGCGCCCTCTGGGGAGTCCATCAAAGTTTTCTACAACAGAGTTCTGATAGCGTGCCGCCGTCGCTTCGTGAACCCTGAAACCGGGAAAGAGGGCTGGTATCGTTGGGAGATTTTATAAATTTATCAATGCGTTTCTTTATAGTTTGATGTGGTTGGAGTGCTTTAGCATCAGACTGTGAGATAAAAAAACGCATTTCCCCATGTGGAAAACGTTTTCCACATGGGGAAGGGTCGGAACTTTCTGTCCGGCCCTTTTTTTAATCTCGTCAGTTGAAAAATTGTATATAAAAGCATACAAATAGACGCGGAAGCTACGCTGCCTATTAGGGGGTAGACAGCGTTAAAGCCCATCTAGCTTTGTATTTCCTTAGTTTCTCCGGGTTCACCGAGACGAAATGACCGTCCTTTACACGGTCAAATCTTCATGGCAAGGTGCCGTTGACTTGCTTCTGCTTGCCGAGAAAAAGCAGGAGTTTCCATTTCCTAAAGTCCATGAGAGAGTCCCCATCTCCTTCATGGACTTTTTCTTGCTCTTTTTACGTTAAAGCTATAGTTTCGCTTGGTTACTGGTTTTTCTCCTCCTCCAGTAATATCCATAGTTTCCCCGGTACACCGCATAACCGGGGCCTCCTAAAGGCCGAGTCCATCTCTCGGCCTTTTTTGTGTCTTGTTTTTCCATCTCTGCTCAACGGGGAACATCCTGCTCTGCGAGGCAGAAAAAGCCCTCTGGTGTGCGTTCTGGGGTTAGGATGGGTATCGCTCCGGAAAACGTCGTTTCGCGCTTTAGAAGCGAAATTTGAGTGTTTTTTTAAAAATACATAAAAATTAATATGTTGTATAGAAAAATAAAAAGTCTTTATATGTTTTTTTGTTTAATTTTTAAGTAGTTACAAAAAAGTATATAAAAAGGCCACTGCCTAGGGAGAGCAGAAAGAGCTATGCTAACTGTTTTTTTTCTAGGCAGCGCCGGAGGCGCAATCTGCGAGTCTCCGGAAGAGGGATCGAAGGCTCGGAGTATTCCGAGCCTGAGCCGAGTCTTACGCTCCAGAAGCGCGGCGCCCGGTAGGGCGCATCCGTCCGCGCACCAAGTTTGCGCCGTAGGCGCTTGCCTTTTTGTCTTTAGCGGCGCGCCGTTAGGCGCAATCTAGCCGCTCCGAGTCGCCCCGTCAGGGGCGTGCCTTTTTCCAAATTTTTCTTTTTTTTATAAATACTTTTTTCTTTTTATTGTTTTCTATCATTAATTATTTCAACATATTATAAATTTAAATGGGACAAAATGACCGTCAAAATGGGACAAAATGACCGTCAAAATGGGCTCCAAATGGGACAAAATGACCGTTTTTTATTAGGGCAAATATTGACATGTTGCCCTAGCAATGAAAAAAAAACAAAAAAAACAGCCATGAAAAAATTCTGGCGAAATTTCTTCATGGCCTGACCAATCTGACCGATGGAGGGTCATCATGGCTAAAGATGAGCTATCTATTCCTGGAACACTCGTCAAGAAATCCAACTCTATCATTCGCACACGCATAACCGTGAAAAGCGTTGAGGCGTCTAGGATTTTGGCACATTTGGTTGCCTGTATCCGTACCGATGACGAAAAACTGAAAGAGACATACTCCGTTCCGGCAAAAGATATTATTCCCTATATCGGCGGCGAAAACTACAAGCGTATTAAGGCCACCTGCAAAGAATTGGCCTCCTCTTTCGCTGAAACGGAGGAACCCGACCCAGACGGCCCGCATCCGATTTTCACGGCACAGCCGTTCTTTACCCGGATACGGTACAGAAAAGGGGTTATCTCTGCGACTTTTAACCCTTTTATGCGTCCACATCTTCTTAAACTGAAAGACTGCTTCACGACCTACAATCTGATGGAATACCTATCTCTTCCAAGTCTGTATTCTCAAAGGATTTTTGAAATCACAAAGTCCCTTGCGAACTCCAAAAATGGAGAAGCCACTATTCCGAAGGCAGACCTTCACCGATTTCTTGATACGCCTCCGTCTTTTCAAGCGAATTTCAAAGAATTTCGTCGTCGTGTCTTGGACAAAGCCCACAAGGACATCACGGAAAAGACATCCTTCCGGTTTGAGTGGGAACCTGTGAAGGTAGGCCGCTCGGTGGAAAAGATACGGTTCATCTTCTCCGGCGGGAAAAAAGCTCTGGCCCAAAAGGAACAGAAAAAGGCCAAAGAGGAAAAACGCCAGAGATTAACAAATCAGCGTTTCATCAGGGCTGTGGAATGTGCCAAAGCAAAAGGCGGGGACTGTCGGACAATGGACAACGTGCGCATAGTCTGCAAGCTCTGCCGGGAAAAAGGAATCTGCGAATCTCTCAGTTCTACACGCCCCCATGTCGTCAAACAGGGATCGCTGTTGTCTTAACCTTCCCACCGATAAAAGATTGCCTTAAATATACTTTAGTGATAGCTAGATAGCTGAAAAATAGCAGGCGTCCCCCAGTACAGACGCAGGTACATCCGGGGGAAGGCCGGAGGGGTTGGCTCTCCGGCCTTTTTCATTTCACCAGACGGATAGCGTCTCTTTTGCCTACCGTCCAATTTGACTCTGTTCTCATCCCCTCTGGCAACACAATGAAACGTCCTTTCTCATCTTCATACAGACTCAGCCCCCACGTCTTTGACTCCAGCTTGGTCAGAGTGGCTTCTTCATCTTGGATTGCAGTTTTCAGCTTTTCGTGCTCTTCTTGGAGCTTGCTCCCGTAGACATTCAGCCCGGCATATATCCCTCCGGCAATGAGAGCACCAAAGCAGAACACGTATACAGCCGCTGAAAACCTCTCTGAGCGTATTTTCTGCACGGCCTGCTCAACGGCAAGGGGAAGAGCTGAAAACGTCTCCTGAGCCTCTTTTTGAAGCTCTACGGCGTGCTTCTGCAAGTCTTCAGCCTGAGCCATCAGGACATACAGCTTTTCCTCATCGGTCATAGGCTCCACCCTCCATCGCGCTCCTGTGCTCGTTCTCGTTGTCTCCGCTCTTCACGCTCCTTGTTGATTTTGGCAATCCTTGTTTCAGCCTGCTGTTCCTGCTTCACACGGTCTTCAGGCGTGGCCTTGTCCCACTTTGCCAATTCCCACTTGGCGCTCGTAACCATTTCGCCATACCCTTTATCTACATAAGAATGTAAAAACAATGAATTAACACGTTCTCTTTCCTTCTGTTGGGCCTTTCGCTCTCTTTCTTTCTGTGCCTCATGTTGTAGCCTTTGCCGTTCTTTCTCCTCTCGCTCAGCCGTTTCTTTAGCAAACCAGTTTCGTGCGGCATTGACGCCACGTTGCTGTCGCTCCAGCACGGCAAGTTCCTTTTGTTCTTCCTTCGCGAGTTCTGAGACTCCGCGGTTCAAATCGCCGCGTTCAGTCTGGATGCCTCGACGTTCCATAGCCGTGGCTATCGGCCCTAGATGACTAGTGGGTAAACGGCCTATCCCCTGAGCCTCCAGACTTCGATGGTCTATGCGGGTATCATGACCAGCCCATTCTAGAGCTCGGTTTACAAGGTTGGCCCAAGCCTGACGCATATACTCTACTTCTTTGCCGCTAGTCTTGGGGCTATCCAATATCCGCGTTTTTTCACCCAATATACCATCGGCATAGGTACGTGTCGTCGTCAAAATATGTGCATGATGATTCCTTTGGTCACTTATGCGGCTTGGTTCATGGATACATACATCAGCAACAACACCATAGCGATCTACAAGCATACGAGCAAAAGTACATGCAAGGTCTTTTCTTTGTTCTGCTGTCAATTCTGAGGGTAAGGCAAGTTCCCACTCTCGCGCCACTTTTGCATCTTTTCGTTTCTCTGCCTCTTCTGCTCTATTCCAAAGATCGGAACGATCTATTTGGCTTCCATCTGGTGTGATTATCTCTTTGTACCCGACACCTTGTTTTTTTTCATAATCGTATACTTCACCTGTACGTCTATCGGTTATCGACTCTCCAGAACGATATGCCGCTGACGCTGTCGCGCTACGCCCTGACGCTCTACTGACAGCCTTTGCTTGGCAATGGAAGATCGCCATATCCTTTCCTTATCCCTCGGAGAGCGCACAGGCATTGCTTGCAATGCTAATGTGCGCACTTCTGTATATTTTCAGACTTGATTACTGGCTATCATTTTGCTAATAATCCGTCAATATAGGAGGCTTCTATGTCCGAACAAACATTGACAACTGAACAAAAAAGAGCCCAGCGTATTGCTCAACTTCGGGCAAGACTCCAAAAAGAGGAAGCCAAACAAGCGGAAGTTCATCGCAAAAAACGGGACGGCCAACTTTTTTCTTGGGGTATCATGGTCGAGGAGATTTTCAAAAGCGCTGATGAAGCAGGCAGACAACGCCTCATAGATTCCGCAAAAAGACATCTCAAAGAGAAGAATCTACAGAGGGCTCTAGAGGGATTTACTCGTCTGAGCGGCGGGGGTGTGTCTTGAATTTCTTTGAGGGATAACTTAGTTTGCTCATGGGGCAGCCCTCCGAAAGGAGGTGGTGCCTATGGTGCAGTTCCTGCTGGACGTCGCTAGCCAAGTGCTAGCAACCGTCCTTGCGGCTCTCATTCTCCGCCACTTCTTCCGTGGTTAGAAAATGAGTGCCCCTAGGGAACTCGCCATTCCCTAGGGGCAAAAACTTGAGCTTTGCCACAAAGCTGACAAACTCGGGGGACTGCCCCGGTCGGGCGGTGTTACCAGCACTGCCCGGCTTTTTTAAGATAGCCACTATCCCCTTGGAAAGCAACAGATTGGTAAAGGCAAGCCCCGCATCAGATGTAACCTGATGCGGGGCTATAATACAGAACTCAGAGAAGTTATCAATGCATTGCGGTATGTTGTACGGTCTGAGTGCAGCTGGAGAATGTTGCCAAAAGAATTCGGGCCATGGCAAATCATCTACTGGTGGTTTAGACGACTCATGCGGAGTTTTCTCTTCTCAACCATCTTGAATATCTGCATTATACTTGCCATGTTTCGATGTGGGAAGAAGTAACTCCCCTCCCTTGGCATATTGACAGCCAGAGCGTCAAGGCTCCTCAGGCAAAGGAACGCGGCATAGATGGTAACAAGAAAGTCAAACTTTGTGAGTCCCCCAGCAAAGCTGGGGGTTTACCTATTTTAATTATCGATAGAAAACGACATGTTGCCGTTGATTCAGATGGTCGACTCCTGCTTGTCAATCTGACGCCGGCCAACATTGCAGACAGCGTCGGAGCGCAGGCAGTGCTTGAAGGGATGAAAAAACTGGGCTCATAGGCGCCTTCAGTTAATGAACAAGGAAAAATTCCTTGATTTCATTGTTGAAATTGTAAAGAGATATCCCCTTCAGAAGGGATTTGCGCCGCTTCCAAACCGTTGGGTGGTGGAGCGAACTTTTGGCTGGATGATGCGTTGGAGACGTCTCGTCCGAGATTATGAAGAACGACTGGATGTCTCAGAAGCCATGATTCAAATTGCCATGGCCAGTCAGCTTCTACGACGAATCGTTTCCATAATGCTAAACGCGCTCTAAATCCAACGAGGAGGGAAATAGATGAGAAAAATACTATATGGTGCTTTGGCACTACTGATAACCGCTCTGACAGACTGCAACGGCTACCCTCAATCAGCAGTCACAGACAATCGACCAGTTATTAAAATCGGAAGTGACAATTATCCTCCGTATAATTACCTGGATGAAAACGGTGTTCCGACCGGAATAGATGTCGAACTGGCGACAGAAGCTTTTGACAGAATAGGCTATAACATAGAAGTTATTACCATTGACTGGGAAAAGAAAAAGGAACTGGTGGAGAATGGAGAAATCGATTGTATTATAGGCTGCTTTTCCATGGAAGGACGTTTAGAAGATTACCAGTGGACCGGTCCGTATATGGTCAGCAACCAGGTGATAGCGGTCAATGAACACAGTGATATCTATCAGCTAAGTGATCTGGAAGGAAAGAATCTCGCTGTTCAGAGCACGACCAAACCCGAGGAGTTTTTTTTGAACCGTGAGGATGAGCAGGGGCCGAGACTTGAGAATCTTATCATCCTGGGCCACAGAGAGCAGATCTACACATTTCTTGGGAAGGGATATGTGGATGCGATAGCTGCGCATGAAGCTTCCATTCTTCAGTATATAAATGATTATGATGTCAAATTTCGTATTTTGGAGGAGCCAATCATGACGGTTGGAATTGGTGCTGCATTTGCAAAGAATGACACCAGAGGATTGAGTGATCAATTAAAGCAGACCCTAGATAAAATGAGAGAAGATGGAACCGTCGAAAGAATCATCGGAAAATATATGGACAATCCAGAGGAATATCTGGAGGTAGATTAGCTTGAAGCATGACAAAACAGCAAAAACGGAGAAAAAGTTCTGGATTGCCGCTGCGGTAATAGGTGTGGTTGTATTTGGATTAGCATTTCTGTATTTTTTTCAGATGAATAAAGCCCAAGTGGAAACGCTCCTGCTAAATACAATAAATTATGTGAGGGAACAGTGTTCCATATATACACGTTATAATAACGCATCGGAATCCAAAAGCTTACGGCGTGCGATTGAGAGCAATCGGCTGGTCAGTATAAATATAGCAAACAAGCTTAAAAGCGGGGGAGAGCTGGATAGTGATCTTCTGAAGAAAAGCATAGAGCAGCTGTGGCTGGACGGCATCATACTTGTGGATGCAGAAGGAAATCTGGTTTGTCAATACAGTAAGGACAGCAGCTTATTTGCGAAGATGAAGCCATATATCGATAAAAAAACAGTACTGGATTCCGCGAATCGTGATGAAAGAGTTTATGCACAGCGAATCAGCCGTAATGATGGCTCCTATATTGACATGGCAGCCAGTTCCATGAAGGATGTGCCCGGAGTCGTGGTGACCTACGATTATACACCTGCCATATTTGCAAATGATTATAACCTTACGATACAAAGTTTATTAAACGGATATCAGAAATTATCGAATGGAATTATCATAGTGGCGGATAAAGGTGTGATCGTTGCATCCAATGATACAAACCTGATTGGGCAGAGTACGGTCGATCAGCAGGTCCTCCAGCTGTTAAATAACCACGCTGACAGCAAACATATACTGCATATGAATATCGGAGGGGTTTACTACTATGGATTGATACTGAAACAGAGGAAGTATTACATCTATATGTATGTTCCGGATACGATCACGTTTTGGACACTGTCTCAGAATGTGATTACGGTTCTTTTTAGTTATCTGGTTATCGTTGTACTGCTCTGGGCAATACTCAGAAGGTCAAGAGTCATCAGCATCGAAAAAGAACTGGAAATTAAACGGAAATATGAAAAAAATCTTATGGAGGAAGCAAAGAAGGCAGAGGCAGCTAACCGTGCGAAAACAGAATTCCTGCAGAGGATGAGCCATGATATCCGTACTCCGATTAATGGAATCTGCGGAATGGTGGATGTCGGAGAGCATTACAGCGATGACCTTCTAAAGCAGGCGGAATGCCGGAAGAAGATCCGGGAGGCATCCGGAGTCCTGCTTGAGATTATCAATGAAGTCCTCGAGATGAGTAAGCTGGAATTTGGGGAGATATCTCTGGAGGAGAAGCCATTTAACCTTTATACAGTGATCGTTGAAGTGACCGATCTGATCACCAATCTGGCGGAAGAAACGAAAATCCTGTTTGAAAAGAACATAGATGGACTTGTGCATACGCATTTAATCGGCAGCCCAATCCACCTGAAACGTATTCTGATAAATATTCTGACCAACGCAGTAAAATACAACAAGGAATATGGTCATATCTATTTGAGTTGCAGAGAACTCCCAGCGGATGAGCCCGGAAAGATAAAGATCGAATTTTTGTGCCGAGATACAGGAATTGGTATGAGTGAAGAATTCCAGAGACATCTGTTCGAGCCATTTGCGCAGGAGAAACAGGGATGCACTTCTAAATTTGGCGGTACCGGTCTGGGCATGTCGATTGCGAAAAGCCTTACAGAAAAGATGGGCGGAACGCTCACATTTGAAAGTAAGCAGGGAATCGGAACGACGATGATCGCTACGCTCTTGTTTAAAATCGATGAATATGAGGATAAATGGGAAGTAAATAAAGATGTACCGAAAGACTCTATCAAGGGATTTCATATTCTGCTTGTTGAGGATAATGAGCTGAATATGGAGATCGCCGAATTTATGATTCAGAATGAAGGGGCATCTGTGACAAAAGCATGGAATGGACAAGAAGCACTTGAACGATTTGAACAAAGCCGTACGGGTGAATATGATGCGATTCTGATGGATGTGATGATGCCGGTTCTGAACGGTTATGAAGCAACTGAAAAGATTCGGGCTTTGAACCGTGAGGATGCAAAGAAAATTCCAATCATAGCGATGACGGCGAATGCGTTTACAGAGGATCGGAGACGCTCTAAAGAGGCAGGAATGGATGGGCACATTATTAAGCCGATCAATATAGAACTGCTGGTGAAGGTGGTGGCTGAATTGGTTCAATGACCTGTCTTTACAGTGGGTTCATAAGAAAAAGTAATGACCAACCTTAGAGCGCGTTTGGAAACTGCATTACGCGCCCCTGGAAGCGAAAGAGTCGATCAAGGGTTTCTGTTTTAGCAAGATCCACAAAAAACCAATCCGGCTGCCGAAGAATCCGGTAGCGTATTTTCTCGGATTACAAAAATAATGTGTTTGTTCCAAGTGCGGGACGGAAATAGTCTGCCCCTGACGGGTCGCTGCGCGTCATGCGCCTGGTATCACGCGGTCAAAGCGGTAGGTCGGGTTGGGGCGACCGGGGCGTAAACAGTTACTGCCCATGGCTGCATACGCGCAGTCTCTCCGATGGCAGCGCGCAAGGTTGTTTCCACAAGCTGCTGCAAGCGTGCGGGGTCTGTTTCCACACGGGCGTTCAGGATAAGTTCCGCCGGATCGTTCTGGGCAGTTTGGCCCGCGCTGCCGCGCAATTCACCCCCTGCCCCGGAACCGGTCAGATTGCCCATAAGAAAACCGGCAGACGTTTTCAGGGAAAATTTGACATGGCCTATGGCGAGGTTCTGCTGCGTAAAAACAGACTCCAGAGCCGTCAGGATTGTTTTGCCGAGTTCATCCCACGGCACAGTATGCCCCGCAAGACGATAGGTGGCGTTCAGCCAGCCGAGAACCGCCTCGCCTTCGGCTCAACGGGGAACATGAGGACTGGCCTCTGGACAAGGAAGGGGGGAAGCCCTAGAGTAAAAGGGAACCCCGGCCCCTGCGGGAACAG
>UMIQ01000621.1_pt1 | contig 9833 bp, 10 predicted proteins | sample 1965851 | NCBI WGS metagenome assembly UMIQ01 (sample SAMEA4836129, study PRJEB28245) | human gut metagenome | biome: gut microbiome; material: fecal sample | place: Denmark | collected 2008 | reverse complement strand
CGCCAGCCAGGTTTTTCCACTTCCAGCCTCACCCAACAAATAGCATAGACGCCAGGTTTGACGTTTCTCACACAACCAGGAAAGAATAACTTCTCTTCTCGTAGACATAGAACTTCCTGTTTTAATTATTGATTATCCTTAATCATAAAAATAATGTATGTATTTATTAATTAAATACATATTACTAATATAAATAAATTTTGCTTGATTCATGCAAGCGGCATTAATACTATTTATACTAACGTCAATATACAACCCACCCAATCTATTTTATTAGAACATACATCGTGCCCACACTACGTTTCCCCTTCCATCTGGCGAATCATAATAAAGATGCTGCCATCAATATATTGATTATATTTATAAGCATAGGGTCGATTATTTTTAATGTGAATTATTTCCATACAACTATAGTTAAAAATGGACAGATCATTAATCAACCAACAAACGCATTTCAGTCTGATTTCAGCCTTGCCGCTTTATGGCGTAACGAAAATCATGCTGGGGTAAAAGATGCAAATCCCGTGGCAGTTAATCAGGAAACACCTAAGCTCTCTATAGCGCTTAATGGCATTGTACTCACATCGAATGATGAGACTTCTTTTGTCTTAATTAATGAGGGGAGCGAACAAAAGCGATACTCCCTCAACGAAGCCCTTGAGTCAGCGCCGGGAACGTTTATTAGAAAAATAAATAAAACCAGCGTTGTGTTTGAAACTCACGGGCATTACGAAAAAGTAACTCTCCATCCAGGGCTACCTGACATCATCAAGCAGCCTGATTCAGAAAGTCAAAATGTACTCGCTGATTATATTATCGCCACGCCTATACGTGATGGAGAACAGATATACGGGCTTCGATTGAACCCTCGTAAGGGCCTCAATGCATTTACCACCAGCTTGCTACAACCAGGGGATATCGCCCTCAGGATCAATAATCTTTCGCTGACCCACCCTGATGAGGTTTCACAGGCATTAAGTTTACTGCTAACTCAACAAAGTGCTCAGTTTACAATTCGTCGCAACGGCGTACCCCGCTTGATAAATGTTTCCGTCGGGGAACTTACAGGAATGAATGGACTGCGTCATGAAAGGACTCAATAAAATCACCTGCTGCTTGCTGGCAGCACTACTCATGCCTTGTGCAGGACACGCTGAGAACGAACAATACGGCGCGAACTTCAATAACGCCGATATCCGCCAGTTCGTGGAAATAGTGGGTCAGCATCTTGGCAAAACGATCCTGATCGACCCTTCGGTACAGGGAACCATTTCCGTACGCAGTAATGATACGTTTAGCCAACAGGAGTACTACCAGTTCTTTTTAAGTATTCTTGATCTTTACGGTTATTCCGTGATCACGCTGGACAATGGTTTTCTGAAAGTGGTTCGCTCAGCTAATGTAAAAACATCGCCAGGGATGATTGCTGACAGTTCTCGTCCAGGCGTAGGTGATGAGTTGGTCACCCGAATTGTACCGCTTGAGAACGTTCCTGCTCGTGACCTGGCCCCCCTGCTCCGCCAGATGATGGATGCGGGTAGCGTCGGTAATGTTGTGCATTATGAACCCTCCAACGTTCTTATTCTGACCGGTCGTGCCGCCACCATTAATAAACTGATTGAAGTCATAAAGCGCGTTGATGTCATCGGCACAGAGAAGCAGCAAATTATTCATCTGGAATATGCGTCAGCGGAAGATCTCGCCGAGATTCTTAATCAATTAATCAGCGAAAGCCACGGTAAAAGCCAGATGCCAGCCCTCCTCTCCGCGAAGATTGTGGCGGATAAGCGAACCAACTCTCTTATCATCAGTGGACCGGAAAAAGCACGCCAGCGCATCACTTCATTACTGAAAAGCCTTGATGTCGAAGAGAGCGAGGAAGGAAATACCCGGGTTTATTACCTGAAATATGCTAAAGCCACGAATCTGGTGGAAGTGCTAACCGGTGTTTCCGAAAAGCTGAAAGATGAAAAAGGGAATGCGCGTAAGCCCTCCTCTTCTGGCGCGATGGATAACGTCGCCATTACCGCCGATGAACAGACTAACTCTCTGGTCATTACCGCTGACCAGTCCGTCCAGGAAAAACTCGCCACGGTAATTGCGCGTCTGGACATTCGCCGTGCACAGGTGCTGGTTGAGGCAATCATCGTTGAAGTTCAGGATGGAAATGGACTAAACCTCGGCGTGCAATGGGCGAATAAAAACGTTGGCGCACAGCAATTTACCAATACCGGATTACCGATTTTTAACGCTGCGCAAGGTGTGGCTGATTATAAAAAGAATGGTGGGATCACCAGCGCGAATCCTGCCTGGGATATGTTTAGCGCCTACAATGGCATGGCCGCAGGCTTCTTCAATGGCGACTGGGGAGTACTGCTTACCGCGCTGGCCAGTAACAATAAAAATGACATCCTCGCCACCCCAAGCATCGTAACGCTGGATAATAAACTCGCGTCCTTCAACGTGGGGCAGGATGTGCCGGTGCTATCCGGGTCACAGACCACTTCAGGGGATAACGTCTTTAATACCGTCGAACGCAAAACGGTGGGGACAAAACTCAAAGTTACTCCGCAGGTCAATGAAGGCGACGCGGTGTTGCTCGAAATAGAGCAGGAAGTCTCCAGCGTTGACTCTTCCTCTAACTCGACGCTCGGCCCGACGTTTAATACCCGTACTATTCAAAACGCCGTGCTGGTCAAAACCGGTGAAACGGTGGTCCTGGGCGGATTGCTGGATGATTTTTCTAAAGAGCAAGTGTCAAAGGTTCCTCTGCTTGGCGATATTCCTTTAGTGGGGCAACTCTTCCGCTATACCTCCACCGAGCGCGCTAAACGCAACCTGATGGTATTTATCCGTCCGACGATTATCCGTGACGATGATGTTTATCGCTCACTGTCAAAAGAGAAATACACCCGTTACCGTCAGGAGCAACAACAGCGGATCGACGGGAAATCAAAAGCGCTGGTTGGCTCGGAAGATTTGCCGGTGCTGGATGAAAACACGTTCAACAGTCACGCCCCTGCGCCATCGTCACGGTGAGGCATTCATATGAGAATTCACTCACCGTACCCCGCCAGTTGGGCGCTGGCACAACGAATTGGTTATCTCTATTCAGAGGGCGAGATTATTTATCTCGCCGATACGCCATTCGAGCGGTTACTCGATATTCAACGTCAGGTTGGCCAGTGCCAGACCATGACCAGCTTGTCACAGGCTGATTTTGAAGCTCGGCTGGAAGCGGTATTCCATCAGAATACCGGTGAGTCGCAACAGATTGCGCAGGATATCGATCAATCCGTCGATCTTCTCTCGCTTTCGGAAGAGATGCCCGCAAATGAAGATCTCCTGAATGAAGATTCAGCGGTACCGGTTATCCGCTTGATCAATGCGATTTTGAGTGAGGCCATCAAAGAAACCGCCTCTGATATCCACATTGAAACCTATGAAAAAACAATGTCGATCCGTTTTCGCATCGACGGCGTTTTGCGGACAATTTTACAGCCAAACAAAAAACTGGCGGCACTGCTTATCTCCCGAATTAAGGTCATGGCTCGTCTTGATATCGCCGAAAAACGTATTCCACAGGATGGAAGAATTAGTTTGCGTATCGGGCGACGTAACATAGATGTCCGCGTATCCACACTGCCGTCCATCTATGGTGAACGCGCCGTACTCCGCCTGCTGGATAAAAACAGCCTCCAGCTTTCATTGAACAACCTGGGGATGACGGCAGCGGATAAGCAGGATTTAGAAAATCTCATTCAGCTTCCGCACGGTATTATCCTGGTGACAGGGCCGACAGGCTCCGGTAAAAGCACCACGCTCTACGCCATCCTTTCGGCGCTGAATACTCCCGGCCGCAATATTCTGACGGTAGAAGATCCCGTGGAATATGAGCTGGAAGGCATTGGGCAAACGCAGGTGAATACCCGTGTGGATATGTCTTTCGCTCGCGGCCTGCGCGCCATACTTCGCCAGGACCCGGATGTCGTCATGGTGGGGGAAATTCGTGATACAGAAACCGCGCAGATTGCGGTTCAGGCCTCGCTCACCGGCCATCTGGTACTCTCAACACTCCACACTAACAGTGCATCAGGCGCAGTGACCCGGCTCCGCGACATGGGCGTCGAATCATTCCTGCTTTCGTCTTCCCTGGCAGGGATTATCGCGCAACGTCTGGTTCGTCGCCTGTGTCCGCAATGCCGACAATTCACGCCCGTATCACCCCAACAAGCGCAGATGTTTAAATATCATCAGCTCGCGGTGACAACAATTGGCACTCCCGTAGGCTGCCCTCATTGCCATCAATCCGGCTATCAGGGGCGCATGGCGATCCACGAAATGATGGTGGTGACGCCGGAATTACGGGCCGCTATTCATGAAAATGTGGATGAACAAGCACTGGAGCGACTAGTCCGGCAACAACACAAGGCCTTAATCAAAAATGGCCTGCAAAAAGTGATAAGCGGTGACACCTCCTGGGATGAGGTTATGCGCGTCGCCAGTGCCACGCTGGAGAGCGAAGCATGAATTATCGCTATCGCGCCATGACCCAGGATGGTCAAAAATTGCAAGGGATCATTGATGCTAACGATGAACGTCAGGCACGACTGCGGCTGCGTGAAGAAGGGCTTTTCCTGCTGGATATTCGCCCCCAAAAAAGTTCGGGAGTAAAAACACGTCGCCCGAGGATCAGCCATAGTGAACTGACGCTTTTCACCCGGCAGTTGGCAACCTTAAGCGCAGCGGCATTACCCCTGGAAGAGAGCCTTGCCGTAATCGGTCAACAAAGCAGTAATAAACGACTGGGTGACGTGTTAAATCAGGTACGCAGCGCCATCCTTGAAGGGCATCCCCTTTCCGATGCATTACAGCATTTTCCCACGCTTTTCGATTCGCTCTATCGTACCCTGGTAAAAGCGGGCGAAAAGAGCGGGCTGCTGGCCCCGGTGTTGGAAAAGCTGGCTGATTACAATGAAAACCGGCAGAAAATCCGCAGCAAGCTCATTCAGTCACTGATCTACCCCTGTATGCTCACTACGGTGGCGATTGGGGTCGTGATTATTCTCCTCACTGCTGTCGTGCCCAAAATTACCGAACAGTTCGTGCATATGAAGCAGCAACTGCCGCTGAGTACACGCATTCTTTTAGGTCTGAGCGACACGTTGCAACGTACCGGCCCGACATTATTAGCGACAGTGTTTATTGTCGCTGTAGGTTTCTGGCTCTGGTTAAAACGCGGCAATAACCGCCACCGTTTTCATGCCATGTTGCTGCGCGTTGCGCTCATCGGCCCGCTGATTTGCGCCATTAACAGCGCACGCTATCTCCGCACTTTAAGTATTTTGCAATCCAGCGGCGTCCCTCTGCTGGATGGGATGAATTTGTCCACCGAAAGCCTCAACAACCTTGAAATTCGCCAGCGTCTGGCAAATGCGGCAGAGAACGTTCGCCAGGGTAACAGCATTCATCTTTCGCTGGAACAAACCGCAATTTTCCCGCCGATGATGCTCTACATGGTGGCCTCTGGCGAAAAAAGCGGGCAGCTCGGCACATTAATGGTCAGAGCCGCAGATAACCAGGAGACACTCCAACAAAATCGGATCGCCTTAACGCTCTCCATCTTCGAGCCAGCACTCATTATTACGATGGCACTGATCGTCCTGTTTATTGTCGTGTCGGTACTCCAACCTCTTCTTCAACTTAACTCAATGATTAATTAAGGAAAGCATATGCGCGCAACGGATAAGCAACGCGGTTTTACATTACTGGAAATTATGGTGGTGATCGTCATTATCGGCGTACTTGCCAGCCTGGTGGTTCCTAACCTAATGGGCAATAAAGAAAAGGCGGATAAGCAAAAAGCCGTCAGCGATATTGTGGCGCTGGAAAACGCCCTTGATATGTACAAACTCGACAATCATCACTATCCAACCACAAATCAGGGGCTTGAATCCTTAGTAGAAGCGCCGACACTGCCACCGCTGGCCGCAAACTATAACAAGGAAGGTTATATCAAGCGTCTGCCTGCCGATCCCTGGGGCAATGATTATGTCCTCGTTAATCCTGGTGAACATGGTGCATACGATCTGCTTTCAGCAGGGCCCGATGGTGAAATGGGAACCGAGGACGACATCACCAACTGGGGTTTGAGCAAGAAGAAAAAGTAAGTCAGCGATGAATCAGCAACGCGGGTTTACCCTGCTGGAGATGATGCTGGTGCTGGCGCTGGTCGCTATCACGGCAAGCGTGGTGCTCTTCACATATGGCCGGGAGGATGTCGCCAACACTCGTGCGCGCGAAACAGCGGCGCGGTTTACCGCTGCACTTGAATTAGCCATCGACCGCGCCACGCTCAGTGGTCAGCCTGTCGGTATCCATTTCTCTGATTCAGCATGGCGCATTATGGTACCGGGCAAAACACCATCAGCCTGGCGCTGGGTTCCATTACAAGAAGATGCCGCAGACGAGAGCCAAAATGACTGGGATGAAGAACTCTCAATTCATCTTCAGCCATTTAAACCTGATGACAGCAACCAGCCACAGGTTGTGATTCTGGCCGACGGACAAATCACGCCCTTCTCTTTGTTGATGGCTAACGCCGGGACCGGTGAGCCGCTCCTGACGTTAGTCTGTTCAGGCTCATGGCCCCTGGATCAAACGCTCGCCAGAGATACCCGCCCATGAACAAACAATCAGGGATGACACTGCTTGAAGTCTTACTGGCGATGAGTATTTTCACCGCTGTTGCTCTGACTTTAATGAGCAGTATGCAAGGGCAACGAAATGCCATCGAGCGAATGCGTAACGAGACGCTGGCATTGTGGATAGCGGATAACCAGCTTCAGTCACAAGATTCATTCGGCGAGGAAAACACGTCCAGTTCTGGCAAAGAGTTAATAAATGGCGAAGAGTGGAACTGGCGCAGCGATATCCACTCAAGCAAAGACGGCACGCTTCTGGAACGCACCATAACGGTGACATTACCCAGCGGTCAGACAACCTCGCTTACGCGTTATCAAAGCATCGATAATAAATCCGGGCAGGCACAAGATGATTAATCGCCAGCAGGGTTTCACATTGCTGGAGGTCATGGCGGCGCTGGCGATTTTCTCAATGCTTAGCGTGCTGGCGTTTATGATTTTTTCGCAAGCTTCCGAGTTGCATCAACGCTCACAGAAAGAAATCCAGCAGTTCAATCAGCTACAGCGCACCATCACCATTCTTGATAACGATCTCCTGCAACTGGTCGCCCGGAGGAATCGGAGTACGGACAAAATCATGGTGTTGGGTGAAGAAGCTATTTTTACCACGCAAAGTCGCGATCCGCTGGCTCCTCTCAGTGAAGCACAAACCTTACTCACTGTTCACTGGTATCTGCGAAATCATACGCTCTACCGTGCTGTTCGTACTTCTGTGGATGGCAGGAAGGATCAACCCGCCCAGGCGATGCTGGAACATGTCGAGAGCTTTCTTCTGGAAAGTAACAGCGGGGAAAGCCAGGAACTTCCTCTCTCAGTCACGTTACATCTGCAGACTCAGCAATATGGGGGGTTACAGCGCCGTTTTGCATTACCTGAGCAGTTAGCGAGAGAAGAGTCGCCAGCTCAGACGCAGGCCGGGAATAATAACCATGAATAATGAACAACGCGGCGTCGCGCTGCTCATTGTACTCATGTTACTGGCGCTCATGGCTGCTCTGGCAGCAGACATGACGCTCAGTTTTCACAGCCAGCTTCAGCGAACCCGCCAGGTAAACCATCATCTGCAACGGCAATATGATATTGAACTGGCGGAGAAACTTGCGCTTGCCAGCCTCACCCAGGACGTTAAAGATAACGACAGACAGACCACGTTGCAGCAGTACTGGGCACAGCCACAACAGTTGCAGCTGGAAGATGGCAATACAGTGAAGTGGCAGTTACGCGATGCCCAGCACTGTTTTAATCTCAATGCGTTAGCAAAAATCTCTGACGACCCGCTGGCTTCCCCTGATTTCCCCGCCCAGGTATTCAGTGCGCTGCTGATTAACGCCGGTATCGATCGCGGAAACACCGATGAGATCGTGCAATCAATCGCTGACTATATTGATGTCGATGACTCACCACGCTTTCACGGCGCAGAAGATAGCTTTTACCAAAGCCAGACGCCGCCCCGGCATAGTGCCAATCAGATGCTTTTTCTGACTGGCGAATTACGTCAGATAAAAGGCATAACCGAAAACATCTATCAGCGGCTTATCCCGTATGTCTGCGTTCTCCCGACCACGGAACTTAGCATCAATCTTAATATGCTAACGGAGAACGATATTCCGCTCTTCAGAGCGTTATTCCTCAATAACATCACGAATGCTGACGCTCGGGTCTTATTGCAAAAAAGGCCGAGGGAAGGCTGGCTAACCACGGATGCATTTCTTTACTGGGCGCAGCAGGATTTCTCCGGTGTGAAGCCACTGGTTGCTCAGGTGAAAAGGCATCTCTTTCCCTATAGCCGCTATTTTACGCTGAGTACGGAAAGTATCAGCGACGAACAATCCCAGGGATGGCAAAGCCATATTTTTTTCAACCGTAAACAGCAGAGCGCCCAAATCTATCGGCGTACGCTGCAACTCTACTAATCATAAGGATCGTGATGCCTGAATCGTTGATGGTCATACGTTCTTCCTCGACGCTGCGTAAGCATTGGGAATGGATGACGTTCTCCGCAGATAGCGTATCTTCGGTACATACGCTCACGGACGATCTTCCGCTGGAGTCGCTGGCCGATCAGCCCGGTGCCGGAAATGTTCATCTTTTGATCCCACCAGAGGGCCTTTTATATCGTTCCCTCACGCTGCCCAACGCCAAATACAAACTCACCGCACAAACATTACAATGGCTGGCAGAGGAGACGTTACCCGACAACACCCAGGACTGGCACTGGACGGTTGTCGATAAACAAAACGAAAGTGTCGAGGTGATAGGCATTCAGTCGGAGAAACTCAGTCGCTATCTTGAGCGTTTACATACTGCCGGACTCAACGTGACGCGGGTTTTGCCAGATGGCTGCTATCTTCCCTGGGAAGTAGATAGCTGGACTCTGGTTAACCAGCAAACAAGCTGGCTCATTCGCAGTGCCGCACATGCCTTCAACGAACTGGATGAACACTGGTTACAGCATCTTGCTGCCCAGTTTCCGCCTGAGAATATGCTTTGTTATGGTGTAGTACCTCACGGCGTTGCAGCGGCCAATCCACTTATCCAGCATCCTGAAATACCATCACTGAGTTTGTATTCTGCCGATATTGCATTCCAGCGCTATGACATGCTGCATGGTATTTTTCGTAAACAGAAAACTGTAAGCAAATCGGGAAAATGGCTCGCCCGCCTGGCAGTAAGCTGTCTCGTTCTCGCCATTCTTTCTTTTGTTGGCAGCCGGAGCATCGCGCTCTGGCATACGCTTAAGATTGAAGATCAACTTCAGCAACAACAGCAAGAAACCTGGCAACGTTATTTCCCGCAGATCAAACGCACCCACAATTTTCGTTTTTACTTTAAGCAGCAACTCGCTCAGCAATATCCTGAAGCTGTGCCGTTGCTCTATCATTTACAAACACTTCTGCTGGAACACCCTGAACTGCAGTTAATGGAGGCGAACTATAGCCAGAAGCAAAAGTCGCTGACCTTAAAAATGAGTGCTAAGAGTGAAGCCAATATCGATCGTTTCTGTGAGTTAACACAGTCCTGGCTTCCGATGGAAAAAACAGAAAAAGATCCGGTCAGTGGTGTATGGACAGTAAGGAACTCAGGGAAATGATTAAATCATGGTGGGCAGAAAAATCCACATCGGAAAAA
>UMIQ01010213.1_pt1 | contig 9969 bp, 9 predicted proteins | sample 1965851 | NCBI WGS metagenome assembly UMIQ01 (sample SAMEA4836129, study PRJEB28245) | human gut metagenome | biome: gut microbiome; material: fecal sample | place: Denmark | collected 2008 | reverse complement strand
CCCTAACGTACGCTTTCTCCTTCAAAAATCGAGAAGGCAGCCGTCTGTTCCTTAACAGCAGTTTTTTCAATCAATGCATTCATATGCGCTGCGATATCCCTGGCATATGCTGTATAATCATATGCGAGTGCATGAAGAGCAGGTGACATCACGCGGCAAATCTCATGTCCGCCAAAGCTGATTACCGATGCATTCTGCGGAATCGCGATATGATATTCCCTTGCGAATTTGGTTAGGGGAATCGCCATCTCATCACGTTCCAGTAAAAGAAGATCAATTTTCTCCGTAAAGATTTCTTTTATTTTCTCATAGATATCCGCATAGCTGCCAGTACAGAGAATCACCTTGAGATCGATGGGCTGCCGTTTTTCATGATAGCAGTTTCGGATTCCCTGCAGCCGCTGATCCGCGAGCATCTGATCAACCCCGAGATAACGGACAACCAGCTGCTGCTTTTTCAGCATATAGGCTCCCAGCACCTCTCCGGCCTGTACCTCATGCAAACAACAGCAGTTCAGCTGTTCTTTATCCTCGTTCAGGAACAGAACCGGAATCGAGGTCGTACGCATCTGCTTCTGAATAAACTCCGCACTGGAACAGCCTTCGATGATGATACCGTTCACATTTTGTACAATATAGGAGGTAAGATATTTTTCCTCCAGCTCCTCCATTCCATCGGTCACACAGATTGAGAATGTGATACCCTGCTCCTTCAGCACATCCTTCAATGCATGAATTATATTTCTTGTGCGGGGCAGCGCAATATCCTTAACCAGCACGCCGAGCCGGTAATTTTTCTGTTTTACCCTGCCTGTGTGCTTCCCTTTTTCACTCTTTGTCTCCGCCGTTTTGTCATTTGCTTTATCTGTTTTACTTCCTCTGGCAACATAACCGGTCTCTTCAATGGCAGCACGTATCTTCTCTGCTATTTCCTCCCGTACATTTTCGTGTTTGAGATAGCGGGATACGGTTGCTTTGGAAACACCGGCAAGTTCAGCAACGTCCGCAATGGTAGCTTTTTTCATACTTCGAACATCCTTTCCATGAGTCATATAGCTTTATTTTACCTTATTTTCTATAAATTGGAAACCCTTTTTTCAGTAGCAGCCTCCAGAAGCTGTTCCAGCACGTGGGCCACCCCATGCGCTGCATTGCTCAATGTCTGATAGCCGGCGGCTTCCTTTATGATATCTTCGGCATTTGCCATTGCAAAGCTGTAACGAAATTCCCGCATCATGGACAGATCATTCAGACTGTCACCGAATACCATCACCTCATCCGGATGCAGCCCCTGTTTTGCGCAGAGCTTTTTCAAAGCCAGACCCTTTTGCGCATCGCTTGCTGTTATTTCTATATTATCGGCCACAGAATTCGTTACCGATGTCTGTTTCATGCCGGAAAGCTGCATCCGCACTGATTGCAGCTGCTGTGCATCATCCCCAAAGGCTTCCAGCTTATAAATAATCGGCTCCTCCATCAGATATTGAAAGGGATCATCGATTTCTCTGTCATACCTTCCAAAGGAGGATGTTTCCATGAGCTCATGAATTTCTTTATCCCGCATCCCCTGCTTGCGCATATGCCGGATAAACATTGCTCTGCCCTGTTTCGGTGTACTGCTCACAATTCCTTCATCGGTGTACATATGGTAGGGCAGCGTGCTTTCCTCCAGAATTCGCAATGCTGCCTCAGCGATTCCCGGCGTCAAGGGTGTATGAGACAGCCGTTTTCCATACGCATCCGTAATCAAGGCACCGTTCAGCAGCAGACAGTCACAGTGAATTCCTTCTTTTTTGAACATGGGCGCAACACTTTGATAATTTCGTCCTGTCGCCACCATAAAGTTGATACCTGCCTTATGAAGTCTTTGTATCGCCTGAATATTGCGCTGTGACAGCTGATGGTTTTCATCCAGCAGCGTGCCGTCCAGATCACATGCCACAAGTTTTATCATATAATACCCTCACTTTCACATACCTATTTATTTTACCATGCATTCGACTTTCTTCACAATGAAAATCGTGCTAGAATAAAGAAAAGACAGGAGTTGATCGATATGCTGGAAACTGGCAGCAAGGCCATTGATTTTACATTACCGGATGAACATGGCAATCCGGTTGCTTTACATGACTTCAGGGGAAAGAAGGTCGTTTTGTATTTTTATCCAAAGGATAATACACCGGGATGCACCAAACAGGCATGTGCATTCAAGGCAGCCTACGAGGAGTTTAAACGGGAGGATATCGTCGTAATCGGAATCAGCAAGGATTCCAGTGCTTCCCATATAAAATTCAAAGAGAAGTATGAGCTTCCCTTCCTTCTGTTATCGGATACAGAACTGAGCGTTATTCAGGCCTACGATGTCTGGAAGGAGAAAAAACTGTACGGGAAGACCTATATGGGAGTAACACGTTCCACGTATGTCATCGATGAGGAGGGAGTTATCATCAAAACCTTTGAGAAGGCCAGTCCCGCCAATAACGCTGCCGATATTCTGCAGTATGTAAAGGATATCAGATAGACATTATTGTACACGCTTCTTTGAACACAGAAAAAAGCAGCTGTGTGCTGCGTATTCCTTAGGTCATGAAGCGAGGAGATTTCCAATCACAAGCTCGGAAATCTCTTTTTTCTGTGCTTTTCGCTGATGAGGTTCAGCTATTTTCATGAGCTGTATGGATCCCATGCTGATCAGAGAGAATAAGCAGGCGATTCTGTATTCGCCTGCTTTTAACCGGATACTGTCAACTGCTTTCGACCTTGCACGAAAGAGACTGCGGATATCCTTTCGGGATTCTTACTCATGGCATAATGCAATAGATCGTATTTAACCATAGAATTTGAAGCCCCTGTTCGCAAACACCCTGCAGTAAAAAGGTTCCCTTTTTGACAGCCTCGCTCTTATTTTTTCTGCCGTATCCGCAATCGGCTTTTATGCAGCTGTCGCAGTGCTTCACTGCATGCATTTGCCTGAAACCACTGTTCAAGAAGACAGAGAAAACACGAAACCATGGAGAACAAAAGAAGGTGCTCCATAATCATCATGCAGATTTCTCTTGTCAGTCCGCTTGCCTGCACGATATGCAGGTAAAGCAGAGCTGCTCCTGTATACAGCAAGGTGAACAGCTGAAGTGACGCGGTCACGGAAACAAGCTCACCACCGTAAGAAAGCAGCACTTTTTTTCTTCTTAGAAAGAGCAGGGCAATTACGATGCATCCGATAGCGAAGCCACCGCCCAAAACAGCCCTGCGAAGCAATGCCTCAGCAGTGTCTGCGTGCAGATAGAGCAGAATGCCGTAAAGCGGTAAATCCAGCAGAAGAAAGATCACCAGTGCAGGGATACGGCAAATGAGAAGGCGATGTCTGGCTTGCAGTAGTAAGACGCTGCAGGCACTGCCTGTCAGAAGGATTGCGGCAACATTCAATGCTTGCATTCCATCATCCCTCCCTTCATTTCCGATAACAGCCTCTGCTGATGCAGTACCGCAAGAAGATGCTGCTGCAGCCACAGTAGCAGGTCGCTGCTCATGATGTATACATAATCCTCCTGTAAAAGCCCCACATCCTCATGAAAGTTGTAATACTGTATTTTCATCTGATGCAGATCCTGTATGGATATGGTGTTTAACTGATGCAGAGTTAGCAGGACAGCATTGATTGCATGATACCCGGGCTGTTCAACACTTTGTCGCGCAGCCATCATCACGTAACCATCCTCCTTCGCAAAGGGTACCTCCTGATAAAGCTGTATATAGGTGTTCAGATAGGAGAGAACCTCACATACATAGATTCGAATGTCCTTGTGCTGTACCGGAAGCTGTGAAGCCGCAGCATAATACAGCTGTTCCAGCAATTCTTCTTCCGGATCCCCGCCGTGTTTTTTTCTGCCATGCAGTGCTGAGTTGTAACGATTGATCCAGAAAAACGGCAGAATAGCCGATATGACATCAACCAGCGATGCGATCAGAAAGCAGATCAGCGCTGTATTGCGCGCCGCCTGCGATTGTGTAAAGCGCGAAAATGCAATTACCGTTATATCTGTGAAGGAATGATGCTTCTGATAGCTTTCATCAAGTGTTTTCATAATCCTGTTCACCGCTTCTTTATCCAAGGCCTGCAATACCTTAGCATGCTCTTTTAATGCATAATAGCTATCGGATATCTGAAGCTCCAGATCGATACGGAATTTCTGATATTCCTCCTGATGCATATTGCGGAATGGCAGAAAGGCACTCAGCAGACTGGAAACCGTGGATCCCTTTGCCTGCTGGTCAGAGCCCAGAATGTTATGTTTCTGCTGCAGCTTTTGAATATCCGTAAGGGTAAGCTTTTGAAATTTACGGTACTGCCCCACCATTTGAATAACCTGATCCAGACTTATATTCAGCGTTTTCAAATCCTTCATGCCTTCCGCATCAGCTTCCTTCAAAAAGGCGTTCAGTGTATCCAGTAAATGATTGTAGGACATCGTCAGATTCTGAAATTCGGTATATGCCTTTTGCGAAGGCTACTGACGGGTTTCAGCAGACAGCTCATCCAGCTCTTTTTTCATATGCTTCATACTCGCAGAACTGCTTGCGTTCTGCAGCTGCTTGATAGCTGCTTTCAGCTTTTCAGCCTTCTCCTCATTATCTGCAATCTTCTCCAGAGCCCTGGTCAGCTCCTTTTGATCCGTAGTCTGTGTAACACTGCTTCCTCCATCACTCTGCTGTGATGTGGTTACCGAGGTGGAAGGCTGGATGTTCTGAAGCGTACCGGATTTTTTCTGAATAGATGCGATAGCACTGTCGGTGATCTGTATCAGCTGGTTTGCCTGATTCTGCAAAGAATTCAACGCTCTCTCATAGGACACGTAATCCCCATACAGCGTGCGCAGCTCATCCTTGGCTGCTGCAAAGCTGCTCTGATATTCCTTATACTGATTTTTATAATCATTCAGTGGCGATATTGTATTATTGATGATTCCGACATAGGATGTAAGTACGGAAATACAGACAATCATAAGAAATATCATATAGCGTGTCGGCTTCATATGTGCATGCTGACCGGCCTGTTTACTGAAGTAAAACAACAAAACCTGAACAACCAGCGCAAACAAAAACGGTGCCAGCGGATTAAGATCGAGCAGATAATAGCGAGCGCCGCGATAGGTTGTTGTCAGCGATATCAGCTGCAGAGCAAAGGTCGCAAACAGTATAATCGTTGTTGCATGCTGACCGGTTCTTGCATTTCTGGGAAATAAAATATCCCTTATCTGCTGACTCTGTTCATCCTCCATGCGCAATATCTGTTTTCTGCTTTTCTGATTCTTCTGACGCAGCTGACAATCCTCTATTCGCTCACATACACTCTGCTTCAGCAAAGAAGCGAGCACACCTACACCGCGCAAACCCTTTTTCATACTGTTATACAGAGATAGAAACAGCTGTCCGATATCCTGCAGCGGATGAAACCCATGCTGCCTTCGTTCTTTTTTTTCTTGTTCCATAAAGCCTCCTTTTCCCCTATTGGTATTATAAATAACGAAATTTAAGGAACCTGGTAAAAAAAACAAAAGATTTTCTAAAGAAAAGACAGCATACGGTTACTTTTACGAATATCTGATATAAGCAATTACAATTATACACCGCCTAACGAAAGACGACGTATGGATACTGTACAGCTAACCCTGTGTGCTTAACATAAAAAAACTGCTGCGGATATGCGTCCGTACAGCAGTTTTATATCACCATAGCTTGTTCTTAGTACATTGGTCCGGCAGGCATTGGAGGTACCGGTGCCTCTTTTTCCTTAATTGCTGCAACACCAGCTTCTGTCGTCAGGAACAGAGCGGAAATACTTGCAGAGTTGAGAAGTGCACTTCTTGTTACTTTTGTAGGGTCTATGATGCCTTCCTTGAACATATCCACCCAGTTTCCATTCTTCGCATCGAAACCGATGTTTTCTTTTGCAGTTTTCTGCTGTTCAACAATCTCTTCCGCATTGTATCCTGCATTCTCTGCAATCTGTGCAATTGGTGCCAGCAGTGCATCCATGACAACCTTGATACCCTTCTGAACATCCACAACATCGGATTTCAGTTCATCCTTTAATGCGATATAAGCTTCAACCAGAGCAGCACCGCCACCGATTACGATACCTTCCGCAACCGCAGCACGTGTTGCATTCAAAGCATCCTCGATACGCAGCTTCTTTTCTTTCAGCTCGCTTTCTGTAGTTGCTCCAACCTTGATGATAGCAACACCATTGCTCAGCTTACCAAGACGCTCTGCATAACGCTTCTTGTCGTAATCACTCTTGCAATTTTCCATCTGTGCACTGATTTCTTTTACACGTGCGTCAATAGCATCTTTAGAGCCGTTACCACCAATCATCGTCGTATTGTCTTTTGTTACAACTACCTTCTTAACAGTTCCCAAATCTTCCAGCTTCATCTCCTTCAGATCCATGCTTAAATCCTTGGAATAGAAGTTTGCGCCTGTCAGAATTGCGATATCCTTCAGAATTTCCTTCTGGTTATCACCGAAGCCAGGTGCCTTGGTAGCTACTACATTAAAGGTACCACGCAGCTTGTTAACAACCAATGTGGAAGTAACTTCATTTTCAATATCATCTGCAATCAGCAGCAGCGGCTTGTTTGTCTGTACAACCTGCTCCAGAACAGGCAGGATTTCCTGTACATTATTGATTTTCTGGTCAGTGATCAGCACATATGCATTTTCCAGCTCAGCCTGCATTTTTTCATGATCGCTTACCATATATGGAGATACATAGCCCTTGTCATACTGCATACCTTCACTGATTTCCAGCTCTGTATCAAATCCATTGGATTCATCAACGGAAATTACACCGTTGCGTCCAACCTTTTCCATAGACTCGGCAATGATCTTACCAACTTCCTTGCTTCCACTGGAAATTGCTGCTACGCTTGCAATATCATTACTCGTTTCCACCTTGCGGGATTTTTCCAGAATATGCTTTGCTGCTTCCTTGCTTGCGTATTCAATTCCCTCTCTCATCAGGACAGGATTTGCACCCTTTTCCACCTGACGAAGACCGTTGCTGATCATGCTCTGTGCCAGAATAGTAGCAGTGGTTGTACCATCACCGGCAGTATCATTGGTTTTGTTCGCAACCTCATATACCAGCTTGGCACCCATGTTTTCAAACTTGTCTTCCAGCTCGATTTCCTTTGCGATGCTGACACCGTCATTGGTAATCAGCGGTGATCCGTATTCTTTCTCCAAAACGACATTACGTCCCTTTGGTCCAAGTGTTACACGTACTGCATCTGCCAGTACATTCACACCATTCAGCATTGCTGTTCTTGCATCTTTTGAAAAACGTACTTCTTTTGCCATGTTCCTTACCTCCTGTTATGTTTTATGCTAATACTGCTAAGATATCTTCTGCTTCTATAATAATGTATTCTTCTTCATCCAGCTTTACATTTGTACCAGAGTACTCTTTATATACCACCTTGTCATTCTCTTTGATATCAGCCTTGCTGTCAGGTCCGATTGCTACCACCGTTGCGTAGCTTGGTACATTCTTTGCATTGTCAGTCAGGATAATTCCGCTCGCTGTCGTCGTTTCCTTCTCTGCCTTTTCTTTCTTCAAAATGACGTTATCGTGTAATGGTTTCAACATATAAAAATACCTCCTTGTCTTTTAGCACTCGCAGTTCTCAACTGCTAACACATACTATTATACTCAAAATTAGCACTTTGGCAAGAGGATTGCTAAAAAAAGATGAGAAAATTTTTATTGCGAATTCCGAAGGCTTAGTTTTCTTAGATTTCAGGTAACATCTGTATGGTCCCTGTAAGGGCTGGTTACGCAGTATTCTATGCAGAAGCACTGCAGCATATGCAAAAAGAACCCGTTGCTCAGAACGGATCCTTTTTATTTGATTTATCTTCAATTCTTTGCTCTTTATAAGTTACAGCACTCAATCACGCATAGCATGTGGTGTCGGATGTTGTCTTACGGAATGAAGGAAGCAATCAAACAAATTATTTTGTATAGGCAGAGTCCTTTAATGTAATGGCAAACTGCTTCAGAAACAATGCAATATCCTTTTGCACATCTGTTGCCTTTTCAAACCGGATATTCTGACGCTTCCATGTTTTCTGTGCAATCTGAACACTTGGAATTCCCAGCTTTTCCACTGTCGCTGTTTCAACAGCCCCGGCAATTGAGGTGTCATCCGCCTTTTTCACAAATGCCTCCGCTTCCTTTCTGTAAGCGGCAACCTTCTCCTCGCTACCCTTCTTAATAAACAATGCAGCCTGCGGATATCCGCTTTGCTCCATGTTATTTGCTGCCTTATATTCCTTCTGCAGATCCTTCAAAACCTTGAGTTCAATTCCTTTTTCCTTCGCCTTTGCAATGGTTGCAGTAGCAGCAGGCTCTGCCAGAAGACCAACAGCAGCCTTTTTACTCAGCAGCTGTGCCTGCACTTCATTTGCAGAATTGAAATAACGGATTTCAGGAGTAAACGACGATAGATCCATACTGCTTTCCAATACCTTCTGCGGAACCGCCTTTTCACCGAAGGCCGCAAACATTCCCTCTTTCTGTAAATCTGCTTCATCACTTCCGATAATATACAGATTGCCCCATGTGACGACAGAGTCCAGAAGATACGCGCTCTTATCCTTGGAAAGCAGCGCTGCTCCCAGGTTGATCGGAGCTATGATCGCATCATACTCACCATCCTTTTTCGCAAGCTGTGCACGCAATACATCCGTCAACGGTATCGATGGTTACGTTCTGATTACCGTAAAGCCCAAGCAAGGACAGAGACGGTGCTCCCATAGGCGCCAGAATTTTGATAGGCTCCTCTTTCTTAGATTCCTTTTCTTCCTGCTTGCTGCTCTGGGTGCTACAGGCTGTCATCGAAACAGCCAGTATTGCTGCAAGCGCCCCCTTAAGCAGCTTCATTACAGTTTTTTCTCCTTCACTGCTTTCTCCATCATAGCAATGAAGTCATCCAGTGACATCGTTATAGATTCCCTGCTTTGTGCACGGCGCAGTGTAACACTTCGGTTTTCAATTTCACCGTCACCGATTACAAGCTGGTACGGAATTTTGGAAAGCTGCGCTTCACGAATACGGTATCCCAGCTTTTCGTTTCTTGCATCCAGCTTACTGCGGAAGCCAAGTGCACATAATTTCTCATGTACCTCATTTGCATATCCCAGATGCTTCTCATGATGAACCGGAACCACACTGACCTGCTGCGGTGCCAGCCATACTGGGAAATGTCCTGCGAAATGCTCAATCAGGATACCGATAAAGCGTTCAATGGAACCGAAGATTACGCGATGAAGCATGACCGGACGTACCTTGGAGCCGTCTTTTTCAACATAAGTTAAATCAAATCGCTCCGGCAGATTCATGTCCAGCTGAATGGTACCGCACTGCCATTCTCTTCCCAGAGAATCCTTGATATGGAAATCCAGCTTCGGACCATAGAATGCTCCGTCTCCCGGATTCACCTTATAATCCTTTCCTGCATGAACGCAGGCATCTGCCAATGCTTTTTCACTCTGCTCCCAAATCGCCAGATCTCCAATGTATTTCTTTTCCGGACGTGTAGAAAGCTCGATGCGATAGCTCAGTCCGAACACCGAATATACACGATCGATGAACTGAATCAGCTGCATAACTTCGCTTTCAATCTGATCGGGACGCATAAAGATATGTGCATCATCCTGTGTAAACGTACGGACGCGGAACAATCCGTTTAATGCGCCGCTTGCCTCATGACGGTGCACCTGTCCGAGCTCTCCCATACGCAATGGGAGATCCTTATAGGAATGCAGCCCGTTCTTAAACACCAGCAAAGAACCCGGGCAATTCATCGGTTTGATTGCGAATTCACGATCATCAACCATGGTCGTATACATGTTCTCTTTATAATTTTCCCAGTGACCACTCACTTCCCACAGCTCTTTGCTCAT
>UMIQ01028811.1_pt1 | contig 10203 bp, 9 predicted proteins | sample 1965851 | NCBI WGS metagenome assembly UMIQ01 (sample SAMEA4836129, study PRJEB28245) | human gut metagenome | biome: gut microbiome; material: fecal sample | place: Denmark | collected 2008 | reverse complement strand
AAGCGGCGAAAGAACAGAAGAAACAGCATAAAACTCCCCCGCAGGGCACCGCATGTTACGGTACACGGCGGGGGAGCTTATGCTGTTACTTTTTATGAAATGGATTCGTTTGTGATATGAAGCGCCTTCTTCATCGCTTCCAGCTCCTCATCCACCCGGGACTTCGACTGGTCGCCGTACAGGGCGTCCAGTTCCGCCGCCGTGCTTCCGCGGCCGGTCAGCTCTTCCTTGGCTTCCGCTTCGTGCAGCATGCGGTTCGCCTTTTCTTCCATACGGTCAAACTGGCTCATCAGGCCGGCAGCAGTATTTACGGACTTCATCTGAACTTCACCTGCCTGGTTCTTTACTTTGGCCGTACGAACCGTGTTTTTCATGGCTTCGGCCCGCGCCTTCGTCTTTTCCAGTCCGGCAGTCAGCTTGCGGTAGTCTTCTTCTGCCTTATCGGCCTGAACCTTGACGGTCACGTAGCTGTGCTCCAGAGTCGGTCTTAAGTCTTCCTGCTCCTGCTTCAGGGTAATTGCCTGCCGGGCCTTTTCTTCATTGCCGTCACGCAGGGCGCGTTCGGCATACGTACCAAACTTTTTGATCTCGGCGTCGCAGGCGTCCAGCTTCGCCTTCGCTTCCCTGGAGGAGGCCATGACGGAGGCTGTGCTTCCCAAGAGATCCTTGATGGCATCCTCGTATTTCCTTACCATCTGATCCGCCATCTTTTCCGGGTCCTCGGCTTTGCTTAACAGTTCATCAATGTTTGCAGATACAATATCTTTGATTCTTCCAAACACATCTAATCCCATATATGCTCGCTCCTTTTCCTTGCCGTCAGTCAGGGCCTGAGGCTCTAATTCCGCTTATCCAGAACCGCTTCCACAATCTCGGCGTTGGAAACTTCCTGTTCCATACTGTTCTGGCCGCTTCCCTGTCCGGCACCGTTGATGTTGACATTCGTTGTGGTCTTTCCTAATACATCCGCGTCGATGATCTCCTTGAAATCAATGCCGGTCGTCTCTTTGACTGTCTCAAGCGTCTTGGCAAGGACGGAACCTACATTGCCGGCCAGGTTTCCCACACCATTTTCTCCATTGCCGCTGTCGATAACCGTGATCTTCTCGATTCTGGCGAGCGGTTCGGCAATTCTGCCTGCCATCTCCGGAAGAATGTTGACGATCATCTCTGTTACGGCTGCCTTGTTGTACTTGTTGTACGCCTCTGCCTTCTTTTCCATACCTTCGGCTTCCGCTAACAGGGCGGCCTTGATACCTTCGGCCTCTGCCAGCTTCTTCGCCCGGATGCCTTCGGCCTCCGCCAGCTGCTTTGCCCGGATACCTTCGGCCTCTGCCAGCTGTTTGGCCTTCGTAGCGGTGGCTTCCGCCTCCGCTTTCATACGGATCGCAGCGGCTTCCGCCTCCGCTTTCTTCGTCTCAGCGATGGCATTCGTTTCGGCTGTGGCAAGACCTCTCATTCTGGTGGCCTCTGCTTCTGCGTCAGCCTGTTTCTTAAGAGTCTGGGCGGAGGCGTCTGCTTCCGCTACTTTCTTATACTTCTCGGAATCGGCGATCTGAGCCTGCTTTTCTCTCTCGGCGATGGCGGGCTGTACGACGGTTGCCTGTAAGGAGGCCTTTGCCGTCTCGGCCTGGCGCTCTGCCAGCTCGCGGTTCTTGACTTCCTTGGAAATCTCTACCTGCACGGCCGCCTGTTCGATATCCTTCTGACGCTCCTGACGCAGAAGCTCGGCATCCATCTCCGTCTGAATAACGTCCTTCTCGGTGATGTTCTTCTGGATTGCGTAAGCTACGTCAGCCTGGGCCTTGGAGGTCTGAATCTCCTTCTGGTAGGCCTGTTCCTTGATTAATTTCTCCTTGTTGGCCGCGCTGATCTCTGCCTCTGTGGCCAGCTTCGCCTGCTCACCATCCCTGCGGGCTTCGCTCACCTTGATCTGGCGCTCGCGCTCTGCCTCCGCCTGGGCGATGTCGGCTTCCTTCTTCTTCTCGGCGATCTGCTTGACACCGAGGGACTTGATATAGCCGTTTTCATCGGTCACATCCTTGATCGTGAAGGACATGATCTCGAGACCCATGGTGGAAAGCTCGGTGGCCGCCGCTTCCTGAACGGAGTTGGCGAACTTCTCACGGTTGCTGTACAGCTCTTCTACGGAAAGGGTGGATACTACCTCACGCAGCTTGCCTTCCAGAATCTGTCTTGCAATCTCTTCCATGTTGAGCTTGACTTCCTTGATGTCCTTGCCGTTGAAGCGCTCGATTGCCTTTAAGATGCTGGTGGTGTCGTTCTTGACCTTTAAGACGACGGTGCTGACCACGTTGATCGGTACTTTCTGGGAGGACATACTGTCTTCTGTCGTGATCTCTAAGCTGGAGGCGCTAAGCGATATGTAATCGATACGGTTGATGACAGGTATGACGATACCGCCCCCACCGGTAATTACCTTTTTCTTAATGCCGGTTACGACGCCAGCTTTATCCTGCGGAACGCGTTTCCACCAGGACATGATCACCATTAAAACCAGAATGACCGCGGCTACAATAATGATGATTGGTATTAGCTTGTTGATCAGTTCGCTCATTTTCGTTCTCCTTTTCTCGCCTTTGTTTTTAAGTTTATGTATAAAGACCGGCACAAATCATTCGGCCCCTATTCATCCTCCGCACTGCCGTAACCGGCAAATTCGTCCTTGGGCCGTACCACGGCTATCTCGCCGTCAAACTCGACCAGCTTCACCACGGTGTTCTGCTTTAAGACCTCCGATGCATCGGTACTCCGGCATACGAAGGTGGTGGCGATTCCCTTGATGTTGTCGAATTCCACGGTTCCCAGGCCGCCTGCCAGGACGGTATTAATGATCCTTCCGTCACACAGATATAGCTCTTCCCGGTTCATTGCCTCATTCTCCACCCGCTTCAGCCTCCTTATGACCATCTGAACCGCCATCGCGGCCGCGTAGCCGACGACTAAGGCGAAAATCAGATGATTGAATAAAAGTCCCATACCGCCGAATGCGATGAGCCCGGTACAGATGCTCACCCCTGAAATCGGCAGAAAATTCAGATCAATATCAAAATCGAAGTTTAGAAATGCTTCCAGCGCTCCGGATACATTCTCCAGGAATTCACCCAGAACAGACAGCGAAAGCAGTAAAAAACCGATGACCATACAAATGATGTAAATGTCCCTCATGGCGTCCCCCTTTGCAGCTGATTTGAGGCTTTAAGCCTCTGCCAGCCAGCTTCTGTAACGATTTCTATTATACCATTTTCCGGTAAAACATACTATCTATCAATTCATACAATTTTCTTAAATTAGTTGAACAAAAATGGTAATCAATGCTTGTAGAAAGAATTTACAAACGATTTTTGTCTCTAAGGGTATCAGGTGAGCGGTTCAGGTGACAAAAGAAATTATTAATAATTCTAAGTAATACTTTATTGATATGACAATCAAGTATATAATAAAACCAGGAAGAGAACATGGCATACGGAGGAGAGAGCGGAATGGGAAACGGATGGAAGATAAAGAGTTATATAGAGAAGATAAAAGAAGCCCATTTCAAGAACCAGGAAGAAGAACGGCGGCTGTGTGAGGAGCTGATTACATATTCCCAGGCGAATCATAACGCCTACGGCTTAGGCTTTGCATACACGTATCTGCTGGATTACCATATCGCCATGCACGATACGGAGGGATGTTCGCCGGTTCTTAAGACGGCGCTGGAATTTCATAACGGCCATGAGTTTCTGGATCTGCGGATGCAGGTGTTTAACTTTGCAGGGATTTACTACAGCTATATCCATGACGATATTACGGCGTTCGATTATTTCCTGAAAAGCCTGGAATTGGCGGAGGCGCTGAACGACAGCTTTATGAAGTACCGCCTTTATAATAACATTGCCGTCAGTTTTCACAACAAAAAGGATTGCGAATCGGCGCTGGCCTATTACCAGCAGGCGTATGACTATCTGAACTTCAGTCATTTAGAGGGGCTCTATACCCAGTATCAGCTGTATCTGCTTCAGAACCTGATCAACTGCAGCATTGCCCTGGATTCGAAGGAACTGGTGCTGGAATACTGCGGCAGGCTGGAGCAGCTCTATGAGGAGCAGCCCCGTTTGAAGGAAGACTTATCCGTGCCGTGGCAGAATGTCGTGATCCTTTCATACTTTGGAAAACGGGAAGAGGCGTATGAGATTCTGCGCAGCCATTTGTGCTGGGAAGAGGATCCGCTGGGCGCCACGGATATTATTGAACTGTATCCCCATATACTTGATATTTTGCTGGAGTGGAAGGAGAAGGCGCTTGCGGAGAAGGTACTGGAGTCACTCTGCCGCCATTTAGAACGGGAATCCCCCAGGGCAAGACAGGAGGCCTGCTCCCATGAGATTCGCTTTTATGAGATATTTGGGATGACGGAACGGCTTCCGGACGCCTATGAGCGATATTATCAGGCATCGAAAGAGGCGCTCGGTTCGGTTGCCCACAACCAGATCAGGGCGATGAAGGAGAAGCTGTATTCCTTCGAGGTTCAGCAGAAGCTGAACCGGCTTCAGAAACTGAGTTATATGGATGGGCTGTGTGATATTTATAACCGGAGGTACTATACGGAACAGCTGGAACGCGCCATGAAAGAGACGTCTGTGAAGCGGCTGGGGATCATCATTCTGGATATCGATTATTTTAAAGAGTATAATGACTATTATGGTCATAACAGCGGGGATCTGGTTTTGAAGAAGGTGGCTCTCTGCCTAAAGGAGGAGGCGGCAGATCAGATCACGCCCTGCCGGTATGGGGGAGATGAATTCTGCTGTATCTGCGAGGATCTGGGAGGAGAGGATATCGGCCGTTATTTGAGAAATGTCCATGAACGGCTGAACCGGCTCGGCATTGAACATGCGATGTCGCGGGCGGCCTCCGTCGTGACCATGTCGGCGGGATACAGTGTAAGGCCGCTTGAGGGGCTGAATCAGCAGGAACTGTTTCATGAAGCAGATGAGGCCCTGTACTGGGCAAAGACGAGGGGAAAGAACAGAGACTGCTGTTATCAGACCGATCAGACCGATTCGGATCAGTGCAGCCGGCCATAAAAAAAGCATTGTCGCAGGGAGCTGGAGCCTGCGGCAATGCTTTTGTTTTTCTAAGAAACTATTCCTGTTACACAGAGTCCTGTTTACATTCCGGAGAACTGATTCTTAACCTTTGTGATCTTCTCCTGCGGAGCCTGTTCCGTCGTATACCAGCCCTTTGCGGACATTTTCCTGTAAATATCATCCTGTATACAAAGACTGTCGTTTAACGCGCTGTCAAAAGACTGGTGCACATTGGCAGTCGATGATTCGATGGTGCCGTGCAGATATAAGTCACATACTCCCTTGGTAGTAAGGAGAATGTTTTCCATAATACACTTGTCGTCCATGTGTTTGCCTCCTTACACTAAATGATAGAAATTATCAAAAATCTGCTGATGTTTCTGGGAAATCTGTTCTGCGAAAGACTTTAACTCGGGGTCCTGCAAATTAGTGACTGCTTCCTGACACTGGGTCTTTAAAAACTTCTCATGGCTTAATGCATCTTCAATATACGTTAATTCCTTTGGACTCATATGATCACCTCCACATGTAGTATGTGAGGTTTCCGTCAATCCATTCCGGCAATTGATTCCTTTTTCGAAGCTGGAACTATTTTCCTGTAAAAAATCATGGTGAGTACGGTTGCGGCGGTCCAGCCAAAGGGCCAGGCCATCCAGATTCCGGTGCTTCCGAACCGCGGAGTAAGCAGATACGCGAAAAGGATACGCAGAATCAGATCCGGTATGGTTGCAAGGACGAAATACACCATGGCGCCGGAACCGCGGAGAATGCCGTCGGTCATCAGCTTGACGGATATCATGAAATAGAGCGGCGATACAATTTTTAAGAACATCACGCCGGCGTGAATCGCTTCCTCACTGCCGGAATCCAGGAATAGTCCCATGATCTGCCGGCTGAATACAAAGTAAAGGACGACAAACGGAACGGAGGCAGTCAGAGACAGCCGGACTCCCTCCTGAAACCCCGGCCGTATCCGTTCGCTCCTGCCTGCGCCCAGATTCTGCGCGGTATAGCTGGATAAACAGCTTCCAAGCGACATAAAGGAGGTAATGGCAAAGGTGTTTAACTTAATTGCGGCGGAGTAACCGGCAATCACGGCAGAGCCATAGCGGTTCACGATGATCTGCACGAATAAGTTGCCGACGGAGAGCACGCTCTGCTGAAGAATGCTGGGGACTGCGATGGCAGCAATCTGCTTAAACAGACCCCAGTCAAACATGGCCGCTTTTTCGGCCCCTGCCATGTTCTTTAGACGCTTCCACAGTGTTGCTGCAGCGAGAAGGCAGGAGACGCCCTGAGCAAGAAATGTGGCCCAGGCTGCGCCGGCCACGCCCAGATGAAGACCGGCCACGAACCAGATATCTAACAGGATATTTCCTATGGAGGAACCGATCAGAAAATAGAGCGGTGTTTTCGAGTCCCCGAATGCGGTGAAAATTCCGGTACAGACATTATAGAGAATCAGAAACAGCAGGCCCAGGGTATATATGCGCAGGTACAGCGCGCCGGCAGAAAAGACGTCATCCGGTGTTCTGATCCATCTCATCATGGGCCCACAGAAAATGATGCCGCAGACAGTCAGGAGAATGCTCAGGACCACACAGGAGATAAACGCTGTGTGTATGGCCGTCTTCATCCGGCGGAAGTCCCTGGCCCCAAAGAGACGGGATACGACTACCGAAGCGCCCAGATTGCTTCCGGTGGCAAAGGCCATGAAGATAACCGTGATCGGATAGGAGGCGCCGACGGCGGCCAGCGCGTTTTCACCGGCGAACCGTCCGGCGATCATACTGTCCGCGATGTTGTAAAACTGCTGAAACATGACGCTTACCAGCATCGGCAGCAGGAAACGCCACAGGGTTTTTCGGGGATGTCCCACGGTTAAATCGGTTGTCATAAGGTGTCCTCCGGTTCATGTAGTATAAAGAAGAGTATAGCAGGAGGATGAATGGAAGGCAATCGGGAAAATATATGCATTTGGAACAGAATGGAAAATTTTGGTGATCCTTTCTATTGTTAAAAAATTACTGATCTTTTACAATAGTAGAATACAGGATCTAATAAAAATACCATAGAGTATCAGAATGGAGGCAGCCATATGAGACGAGTGATCAACGCCCCGTCCACCTACATACAGGGGCCGGGAGAGGGAAAGAAGCTGGCGGAGCATTACAGAAGCATTGGAGAGGGCGGAGTCCTGCTGATTACGGACCGGTTTGTCCATGAGGTATATCTGGGCGAAATGACGGAGAGCTTTGACAAAGCTGAAATTACCTGGAAGGAGGAAGTCTTTACCGGTGAGTGCTGTGAGAAGGAGATCAGGAGACTGGCTGTGGTGGCCGGGGACTGCGGGGCCGTATTTGGAATTGGGGGCGGTAAGGTGCAGGACACGGCAAAGGCGGCTGGCCATTACTCAGGAAAGCCTGTAATCCTTGTGCCGACAGCGGTATCCACAGACGCACCGTGCAGCAGAATCGCCGTATTATACCGGGAGGACGGCACCTTCGACCGTTACCTGTCACTAAAGAAGAATCCGGATCTGATCATCCTGGACACGGAAATTATCGCACATGCTCCGGTACGTCTGTTTACGGCGGGGATGGGAGATGCCATTTCCACGTATTATGAGGCCTCCGCGTGTCGGCGAAGCGGCGCAGTGACGAAGGCAGGCGGCTGTGTGTCCATCGCTGCGGAGGCACTGGCGAAGGCATGTCTCAATACCGTTCTCACCTACGGCGAACAGGCCAGAAGGGATGTGGAGAAGCAGCGCTGTACAGAAGCTGTGGAACATCTTGTGGAGGCAAACACGTATTTAAGCGGGATCGGCTTTGAGAGCGGAGGGCTGGCCTGCGCGCACGCGCTGCACAATGGTCTGGCGCTTCTTCCGGAGCTGTCTTCCGTGATGCATGGAGAAAAAGTGGCGTTCTGTACACTGGTGCAGATGGTGCTGGAGGGCAGACCGGAGGAGGAGATCAGCAGGATTCGCAGCTTCTGCCGGAAGGTAGGGCTTCCGGTTTCCCTGCAGGACATGAATGCCGGTGAAATTCCGGATCACCGGCTGTTGGAGGCCGCAGTTAAAAGCTGTTCACCGGAAGAGACGATGAGTCATATCGGAAGGGTTGTGGAGCCGGAGGAAGTGGTGAGAGCGATGAAAAGCCTTTGAGAATAATCCGGACAGCGAAAGAGGTCTTCCGCAGGCAGACAGGCGGGAGACCTCTTTCGTTTCGGTGCAGTCTGCACCGGAAGGTGCAGGTATTTCTATTATTTTTTCCCGTTCCAGCAATAGGTGCAGAGCTTGCAGGGAGAGATGCCGATAGAGGCCTGTAAATCATCCAGCCTGTGGTAACGGAGTGTGGTGAAGTTCAGTTTTTTTCTGATTTCCTCCACCATCTCCTGATAGTTTGTACTGTCAGGATTGGCGTAGTCGGCCAGTACTTCGTCGGAGACGCTGTCCCCTTCCCGGTCGCGTATGATTCTGCGGGTAATCAGATCCAGTTCCGAGTTGGAACGGGAAAAGTTCAAGTAGGGGCAGCCAAACATAAGAGGCGGGCAGGCCGGCCGGATATGGACCTCCTTCGCACCGCTCTGATACAGGAACTCCGTGGTCTCACCCAGCTGTGTGCCGCGGACGATGGAATCGTCGATCAGCAGCATGCTTTTGCCGCGGATTAAGGCATCTACAGGGATCAGCTTCATCTTTGCAATCAGATTCCGTTCTCCCTGATTCTGCGGCATGAAGGAACGGGGCCATGTAGGTGTATATTTGATAAAGGGTCTTGCAAAGGGAATACCGGATTCATTGGCATATCCGATGGCATGAGCGATTCCGGAATCCGGAACGCCGGCCACCATGTCGGATTTCACGTCGTCCCTGCGGGCCAGAAGCTTTCCGCATTCATAGCGCATATTTTCTACATTGACACCCTCGTAGGAGGAGGTCGGATAGCCGTAATAGACCCATAAGAAGGAACAGATCTTCATCTCTTCCCTGGCAGGAACCAGGCTTTCCATGCCTTCCGACGTAAAAAAGACGATCTCGCCGGGACCCAGTTCATAGTAGTCGGAGTATCCTAAATTGATGTATGCAAAGCTTTCGAAAGAAGCGCAGAATGCGTCTTCCTTTTTGCCGATGACGATGGGGGTGCGTCCCATACGGTCTCTGGCTGCGTAGATCCCGTCAGGGGTCAGGATCAGTATGGTCATGGAACCGTCGATCCGGTCCTGAGCGTACTGAAGTCCCTCTGTAATGCTGGATTTCTGGTTAATCAGGGCAGCCACCAGCTCCGTCGAATTGATCCTGCCGCCGCTCATCTCCATGAAATGAATATGGCCGTTCTCATAGGCAGACCGGATTAAATCGTCCTGATTATTGATTTTACCTACTGTGGTGATGGCGAAACTGCCGAGATGGGACTGAATTAAGAGCGGCTGCGGCTCATTGTCGGATATGCAGCCGATACCGGAAGTGCCTTCCAGCTCATCCAAGTCCCCGTCAAATTTTGTACGGAAAGGAGTGTTTTCGATGTTATGAATGGCACGGGAAAAGCCCCGTGGCCCGTATACGGCCATACCGCCGCGTTTGGTTCCCAGATGGGAGTGGTAATCCACTCCGAAAAATACGTCGAGTGTACAACTCTTTTTAGATACGACACCAAATATTCCGCCCATAAAATTCCCTCTTCTATGTGATTAAGTCGTGTGATCGTGTAAAAAACAATCCGGACGGTCTGACAAAGCGGCCGTCCGAAACAATTTTAACACAGATGGTAAGTGGGAAACAATGGATTTACCCATTAAATATTCTTATGAGGTTTTAGAAGCAGGGGGAGACGCCCCAGGGCCTGCGGAGAGTCTGAGGACAGCAAGGGCGGGAGTGCGATTGGTTTCTTGTTTCCTCGGTGGCAGGAACTAAAGCGGAAAGGCGGGAAAAAGAGGCGGATCGTGCAAATTACGGAAGAAATCCTGAAGGATTTTTCCTCCATGTGCACTTGAAAGCAGGCTTTGAGGCCTGCTTTCACCACCTCTTTTTCCCGCCTTTCCGCTTAAGTTCCTGCGTACCTCGGAAAAGGAAACCAATCGCACTCCCGCCTTTGCTGTCCTCAGACTCTCC
>UMIQ01001544.1_pt1 | contig 10251 bp, 8 predicted proteins | sample 1965851 | NCBI WGS metagenome assembly UMIQ01 (sample SAMEA4836129, study PRJEB28245) | human gut metagenome | biome: gut microbiome; material: fecal sample | place: Denmark | collected 2008 | reverse complement strand
AAGCACTCCCCCGCCGCATCATCCCGGGTGCCGCCCAGCACCTCCATCTCCGTATAGGAGCGCACATCCACCACCAGGGTGGTCCCGCCGGAGACACACAGGCAGACGAAGGGCGGCTTCAGGTCTGGGTGGGTGATGTAGTTGGCGGCGATGTGGCCCCGCACATGGTGGACCGGGATCAGAGGGAGATCCAGGGCCATAGCCGCTCCCTTGGCGAAATTCACCCCCACCAGCACCGCGCCGATGAGGCCGGGGCCGTAGGTGACCGCCACGGCGTCCAGATCCCGCTTGGTCAGGCCCGCCTGATCTACCGCCTGATCGGCCAGGCCGGTCACCGCCTCCACGTGCTTTCGAGAGGCGATCTCAGGCACCACGCCGCCGTAAATGGTGTGCATCTCGATTTGTGACGCGATGCAGTTGGACAGCACCGTCCTCCCGTCCCGCACCACAGCGGCGGCGGTCTCGTCACAGGAGGACTCAATGGCTAGAATATTCACAAAAGGCTCCCCTTTCCCATGGTTTTCCTCAGTACAGCTTTTCCCGCTCCATCACACTGTCGATCCGGTTGAAGCGCTTGCTGTCCTTCACATCCTTTCTCCCGCTCACAGACAGAAGAATGACCTCCGACAGGCTCAGCGGGGCGACGTAGGAGTTGGTGAAGCCCAGACCGTCCACCTGGGCCGTGACCACCACATCCGCCTTGTTCGCCAGCGGGCTGGTCCGGCGGTCTGTCATCAAGATCACCTTCGCCCCACTCTCCCGGGCGATCTCCATCAAAGGCCGGGCGATCTCGGAGTACCGGGGAAAGCTGTACAGGAACAGGCAGTCCCGCTCCGTGATGTCCAACAGGTTTTCCACCGCCGTGGCGTCCGCGTGGAGGATGGGCACCACATGGGGGGTGAGGAACAGGAGCTTGCTGGCCATATACTGGGCACAGCAGGCTGTCCCCCGGAAGCCTGCGATATACTTCCGGTCGCTGCGCAGGAGAATGTCCACGATCTGCTCCACCGTACCCTGATCCAGCTGGGCATAGCTTTTTTGCAGATTGTTCAGCGTATATTGGCTCACGTCGCTGATCAGGCTGCCGGAGCCCAGGTGTTCCAGGGTGCGGAGGTACTTCTCCCCGGGAGTCAGATCCGGCTGAGCCCGGTCGATCTGGCGGGCAGTCCGGGCGTTCATCTCGCTCCGGAAGTCCGCATATCCCTTAAAGCCCAGCTTGCGGATGAAGCGGATCACCGAGGTGTCGCTCACCCCAATCTCCTCCGCCATCGTTGTGGAAGTCTGAAATCCAATGGTGCTCAGATGGGCCAAAATATATTCCGCAATCTCCGCGTCCGTCCGGGTCAGCGTCATACTTTGAATTTTTCGTACCAGATCTTCCATGTTTCTATCCTCCGGCTCACAGTTTGACCAGAAAAGGATACCACAGAAGTCCTCTATGGTCAATTCCAGCAAAAAAAGAAACCGCGGCACAGCAGCTGTACCGCAGTTTTTTACAGTTTTCCCACAAGGAGAACCGTCTTATGCCGTTTTTCTGCGCTTTCTTCCGATCCCGGTCATAATACTCAGGAAGAAAATAATCAGCAGACCCCAGCAGTGGAAATTGTAGGGCAGGAAGTCCAGGAAGGAGAAGGTCGCAGGCACACCGGCTACTCCGGTCGCCACGCCGGTGATGACCAGCGCGGGATTGCCGTGGGGGATCAGTCCATTCGTGCCGCAGGCAGTGGCATCCAGAATGTTCGCGCTGCGGCTGTGGTCGGCCTCATCCTTGTAGTCATCCATCAGAGTCCGAACAAAGGGCCCGGTGAAGATGATGGTATTGGTGGAGCTGTGGGTCGCCACGACGCCGAAGATCGCCATAAAATATGCGATCAGCTCCGCGCTGCGGATGGTCCTGCACTTGGTGATGATCCAGGAAGCAAAGGCATCCATGGCGCCGCTCTTGGCGGGGATCTGGATCATCATCACGATCAGGCAGGAGACGATGGCCACATTGGCCATACTGCCCATGCCGGAGGCGATCGGGCTGTCATCGCTGAACAGCACAGCGGGATCCAGAACGCCCAGAACCAGACTGAAGAAAATGACCAGCACATTGGAGAGGAGCAGCGCGGAGACCAGTCCCCAGCCCTTGTACATCAGCAGGACCAGGACCACAGGGACCAGCAGGAATACCAGGGACTTGGCGGAGGAGGGATCCGCCTCAATGACCGCGCGTCCCCCCGCCGACTGGGACAGACCGATCACAATATAGAGGATCCCGGAAATAATCCCCACAGTCATGGAATAGGGCAGCCGGGTCCGCACCGCCTCCTGCACTGTGACGCCCTGAGTCTGGGAAGAGGCGATGGTCGTATCAGAGATAGGTGCGAGGTTGTCCCCAAAAATCGAACCGCTGACCACCGCGCCGCACATCAGGCCCATATCGATACCCAGCTCCCCCGCCAGAGGACACATCACCGCAGAAACGGCAGTCACAGTACCGGTGGAGGTCCCGCAGGCAGTAGAGATCACCACGCAGATCAAAAATGCCACCACGGGGATAAAGCCGGTATTGACATGAAGCTCAGCCACCACCCAGATCAGCGCCTGGATCAGGCCGCTGGTTTTCAGCAGGGAGGACAGCAGACCGGCCATAAAGAAGGCCACACAGATCACACAGAACATGGATTCCCGCAATCCGGCCAGCATCTCTTCTCCGTACGCCTTGCGGTCCTTTGCCAGAACCAGGCCCAGGACCAGAGTGAAAAACAGCGCCACCATCATGCTCTTCGTGCCGCCTCCGCGGCCCAGGAGCAGATACATAATACCCAGGATCGCTGCTGCCACACACAGCCAAGCAGTGACGTGCCCGCCATAGTAGCTGACCGCATACTCTTTCTTTTTCTCCATTGTTTGCGCTCTCCCTTTCCAGCTTATTGCTTAGTGAAGCGCCGCCAGTGCCTGTTCCATCCGGTCCAGCGCTTTCTCCAGGTTCTCCATCGAATTGGAGTAGGAAATCCGGATCTTACCGGGAACGTTATATGCCTCGCCGGGGACCGTGGAGATCAGAGCTTCGTCCAGCAGATACTGGCACAGCTCCACCGCCGTCTCGATTTTCCGGCCGCCGAAGGATTTTCCCAGATAGAGCTGCACATCGGGGTACACATAGAATGCGCCCTTGACGTCGGGACAGGTGATCCCCGGGATCCTGTTCAGCCGGTCCACCACATAATCCTTGCGCCTTCTGAACTCCTCCACCATGACCTCCAGGTCGTGCTGGGGGCCTCTCAGCGCCTCCACCGCCGCCTTCTGTGAAATGGCGCTGGTGGCGGAGGTGGTCTGGCTCTGCACCGCCATGATCCCCTTGATCACATCGGCCCGGGCGGCGGCATAGCCGATCCTCCAGCCGGTCATGGCGTAGGCCTTGGAGAAGCCGTTCACTGTAACGGTCCGGTCCCTGACCTCCTGAGAGATAGAGGCTACACTGAAGTGCTCCGCTCCATCATAGACCAGCTTCTCATAGATCTCGTCGGCCACAACGAAGAAATCGTGCTCCACCGCCAGTGCTGCCAGCTTTCTCAGGCTCTCCTCACTGTATACTGCCCCTGTGGGGTTGTTGGGGGTGCAGATGACGATGGCCTTGGTCCTGGGGGTGATGGCCTTCTCGATGGCGTCCAGATCCAGCTCATAGTTGTCCTCCCGCACCGGGACGAACACCGGCGTCGCGCCGGCCAGGCGGATCATCTCGGTATAGCTCACCCAGCAGGGAATAGGCAGCAGGACCTCATCTCCTGGGCCGGCAAGGACCATCATTGCGCTGGCGATGGCCTGCTTGGCACCCACCGCTGTGGTCACCTCGTTCAGCGCATACTCTACACCGTTGTCCTCTCTCAGCTTCTTCACGATCTCCTGGCGCAGCTCCAGGATCCCGTTGCCGGGGGTATACTTTGTAAAGTTATCCGCGATCGCTTTCATACCAGCTACTTTGATGTAATCAGGGGTCCCAAAATCAGGCTCCCCTACATTCAGGGAAATAATGTCCTTTCCCTGACGCTTCAGCTCCGCCACCTTGGCGATCAGCGCCGAGGTGGGAGAGCCGCTGAATTTGTTCATGCGTTCCGCAAGTGTGGTTGCCATGGTTCACGATTCCTTTCCTTCACGTTCTGCCTGGACGAAACAATGTGTCGATACTCCTTTGCTTACTCCCCGTACATCCCGTCAATAAACTCGGTCTTTTTCTCCTCCAGCTTTTTCCGCACCCAGGCCCGGTTGGAGGTCCCGTTCCGGGCCGCCTCCACCTTAGCGGCGTCCTGCTCATGGAACTTTCCCGCCGCCTCCAGCACCTCAGGGGCGTCCTTCAGAGGCACCACGATGATCCCATCGGCATCCGCTACGATGATGTCCCCGGGATGGACGCTGATGCCGCCGCAGGCGATGGGGACGTTGACCTCTCCAGGTCCCTCCTTGTGGGGGCCGCCGGGGGTGGATCCCGTGGCGTACACCGGCAGATCCATCTCCCGCAGGGCGTCCACATCCCGGACCGGGCCGTCGATCACCAGCCCGCCCAGCTTCTTCTGATACTTGGCATAGGTGAACATGATCTCCCCCATGAGGGAGCGGGTGGTATCCTCGTCATTGGACAACACGATGACGTCTCCCGGCTGGGCCATATCCAGGGCCTGATGGAGAAACAGGTTGTCCCCTGCCCGCGCCTTGACGGTCAGGGCAGGGCCCGCCATGATCCCCTGAAAGCCGCTCATCAGCCGGATCCTGGGATTCATGGCGCAGGAGCGGCCCATGGTATCCGCGATATTGGCCGCCGGGAGACCGACGAATCCCTCCAGCAGCTCCTGACTTGGCATGGGGCGCTTCAAAAACACACGATTTCCGATGGACATTTTTCTTGCCTTCTTTCTGCTCCGGAGTGTTGTTGTTGAACTGTCTCCATTTTAATTTATTGAAGAATATTTGTCAACAACTATTGAATGTTTAGAATATTTTTCTGCATAATAGACAACACAAAAAATCCCACCTGCCGGTTTTCCAACACCAGCAGATGGGATCCTCCTCATTTTGTTTTATTTTTCAGTTTACCGCAACTTTTTGAAGTCTCTGGTCATAATGACCGCATCCTCTTTGGGCTTGGTGTAATAGTCCTTCCGGCGCCCCGCCTCCTCAAAGCCGTGCTTGCGGTACAAGGCGATCGCCGGTTCGTTGGAGGCCCGCACCTCCAGCGTGAGGAAGGCCAGATTGGCCGCGCCGAACCGGCAGAACACATCCAGCAGCTCGTCCGCCACGCCGTGGCGGCGGGCGTTGGGGTCCACAGCGATGTTGTCGATGTAGCCCTCGTCCAGCACCACATGGAGGCCCGCGTAGCCCAGCAGGCCCCCGTCCTCCGATTCAGCCACGATAAAGCTGGCCTGGGCGTCGAAGAGCGCCTCGGTGAGCATGGCCTCACTCCAGGGGGCGGAGAAGCATTCCCGTTCCAGCTCCGCGATCTGACCGACATGACTGCGGTCCATAGGCACGATGGTATATTCCATAATAACTCCTTTTTTCAAGATTTCTTAATAATTTCCGCCTTGTCTTTTCCCTTGCAATCCGGTACAATGGATGGACAATCGGTATGCTGTCCCCTTGATTATATCCGGACAGACTCCCTTTGACAAGCCGTCTTTCGCCGGCCGTCCTCCGCCGCGGCCGGCGTCCGCCAGAAAGGAATTCCTGATGAAAAAACTTTTCTCCCTCCTGCTCTCCGCCGCACTCCTGTCCGGTCTGCTGGTCACCGGAGCGTCGGCCGCCACCCTTCAGAGCAACCAGGCCGTCTACCAGCTCTCCCAGGACCCCCTGGGCACAGAGCCCTTCTCCTACTCCGCCACCGAGACCCACTCCGCCACCCTGGTCCCTGTGGGGACCGCCATCCAGAGCGGCGGAGACGGGCTGCTGCTGGTGGAGGTGTTCCTCTACCACGAGGCGGAGAAGCACTGGAACCTGGACTCCATGCTCTCCGGACAGAGCCAGCTCACCATCCGGGACGGGGACCACATCTACCACATCTCCACCATGGATCCCAGCAGCTCTGAGCCCAACGCCGTCCTTGACCGGGGCATCTGGGTCAAGGGACAGAGCACCGGCGAAGTCCAGCCCGTCACCGTCACCGGAGAGCCGGTGGACGACTGGGCGGCCAATCTGGTCAACGAGGCCATCGCCAAGGACCTCTTCCCCGCCCACCTGAAGGGTCAGGACCTGCGGGAGCCCATCACCCGCACCCAGTTCGCCGCCCTGTCGGTTCGTCTGTATGAGGCCATGAGCGGCCAGACCATCCCCGCCTTCACAGGGACCAATCCCTTCACCGACACCACCGACCCCGAGGTGCTCAAGGCCTACTCCATGGGCTTTACCTCCGGTGTGAGCAGCACCGCCTTCGGCGCCGGGACCCAGCTGAACCGGGAGCAGGCGGCCACCATGCTCTCCGCCGTCTACCGGAAGCTGGGCGGTACCATCCCGCCTCAGGAGGCCGCTCCCTTCTCTGACCGCGGCTCTATCTCCGCCTGGGCCATGGACAGCGTGTGCTTCGCAGCCTCCAAGGGCGTTATCTCCGGCTATGAGGATGGCCGCTTCGGTCCAAAAGACTCCGCCCAGCGGCAGGCCTGCCTCATCATGGCCCTGCGGATGCAGCAGAAGCTGGGCAGCAGCGCCGCCATCTGAGCGGCACCACAGAATTTTTCGCATAACAGGGGCTCCGGATCACTCCGGAGCCCCTGCGTTTTTTCTCTTATGACAGGCTCAGTGGGACTCGGCCCAGGAGCGGCCCGCATGGGTCTCAGCCAGCAGGGGGACGGACAGGGCGGCGACCCCCTCCATCTCCTCCTCTACCAGCTTACAGACCGTCTCCGCCTCCGACTCCGGGCACTCCACGATCAGCTCGTCGTGGACCTGTAGGACCAGACGGCCCTCCAGTCCCTCCGCCTTCAGGCGGTCCCGCACCCGGATCATGGCCAGCTTGATGATGTCGGCCGCAGTGCCCTGGATGGGGGCGTTCAGGGCCACCCGCTCGCCGAAGGAGCGGGTGTTGAAGTTGGAGGACTTCAGCTCCGGCACCCAGCGGCGGCGGCCGTACAGGGTGGAGACAAAGCCCTGCTCCCTGGCCTGCTCCACCACCGCGTCCATATAGGCCCGCACCCCGGCGTAGTGGGCAAAGTACTTGTCCATATACTCCTTGGCCTCGGCCACGGTGACCCCGATGTCCTGGGACAGGGAGAAGGGGGAAATGCCGTACACGATACCGAAGTTCACCGCCTTGGCGCTGCGGCGCATGAGGGGGGTGACCTCTGACCGCGCCACACCGAACACCTGGGCGGCGGTGATGGTATGGATGTCCTCTCCGCTTCGGAAGCCGTCGATCATGGCCTTGTCCCCGGCGATATGGGCCAGCAGCCGCAGCTCGATCTGGGAGTAGTCCGCGTCCACCAGCACCTTCCCCGCCGGGGCCACGAACATTTTCCGCAGCTCCGCCCCCAGCTCCGTGCGGACGGGGATGTTCTGAAGGTTCGGCTCCGTGGAGCTGAGCCGTCCGGTGGCGGTGACAGTGTTCTGGAAGGAGGTGTGGATCCGTCCGTCCGGAGCGATCACCTTGCCCAAACCGTCGGCATAGGTGGATTTCAGCTTGGTGAGCTGGCGGTACTCCAGGATCTCCTCGATGATGGGGTGCTGTCCCCGCAGCTTCTCCAGCACCTCTGCGTTGGTGGACCACCCTGTCTTGGTCTTTTTCACCGGCGGCAGGCCCAGACGCTCAAAGAGCACCTGGCCCAGCTGCTGGGTGGAATTGATATTGAAGGTGTCCTCTCCGGCCAGATCATAGATCCTGGCCTGGACCTGCCCGATCCGTTCGGACAGCATCTCTCCGAACTGCACCAGGGCGCCCCGGTCCACCAGCACGCCCTCCCCCTCCATCTCGGCCAGCACAGAGCAGAGAGGCAGTTCGATCTGCTGGTACAGCTCCCACAGCTCCAGTTCCTCCAGCCGGCTGGTGAGGGCGGTGCGCAGGGCCCCGATGAGGACGGCGTGAACCGTCAGGGCGGCAGTGGGGACCGCCGGATCGGACAGCGGACCAAAGGCCCCCTCGTCCAAGTAGTCGGCCGCCCTGGGAGGCTGGAAGTTGAAATAGGCAAGTCCCAGCTTCTCCAGGTCATAGCTTCCGTCAGTGGGGGCCAGCAGATAGGCAGCCACCTCCGTATCAAACCCGAAGCCGCCGGGGACGATCCCCTCCGCCAGCAGGGTCCGCCACAGAGACTTCAGCCCGTGTACGGCCTTCCGGATGCGTCCATCAGAGAACAGGATCCGCAGAAAATCGTTGTGGCAGTTCCATTGGTCCGCAAAAAACAGGGCCGCGCGGCGTTCTCCCTCCGGCTCCTCCCACGCCACGCACACCACATCCAGAGAGGGCAGGGCCAGCACGCTCACCCAGTCCCGCTCCCGCCAAAGGTCCAGAAGCTCCTCCATCCGGTCCCGGCTGTCCACCGTCTCGCTGACGCAGGAACCGTCGAACGTCTCCCCGGCGCTTTTCTTCTCGCCCTGGGGCGCGGTGAGTCCGTATTTGTCAATGAGCTTGGCAAACTCCAGGTCCAGGAACAGCTGGTACAGGGCGTCGTTGTCGGCCTCCCGGCACAGGTTCTGCTCCGGATCGAACTCGATTGGGGCGTCGGTGTGGATGGTGGCCAGGTCATAGGACATTCGGGCCATCTCCTCCCCCTCCGCCAGCTTTTTCACCACACCGGGCTTGGCCGGCGTCCCGGGGGCCATCTCCGGGGCGGGCATGGCGGCATACAGGGCGTCAATGGAATGATACCGCTGGACCAGGGCCATGGCGGTCTTTTCCCCCACCCCCTTGACCCCGGGGATATTGTCGGAGCTGTCCCCCATCAGGGCCTTCAGGTCCACAATGTGGATGGGATCGAAGCCGTACTGCTCCCAGAAGGCGTCCGGGGTCATATCTTTGGTGGTGGTGCGGCCCATGCGGGTGGACACCAGCTTGACGGTGGTGGTATCGGTGACCAGCTGGAGAGAGTCCTTGTCCCCCGTGACGATCACCGTCGCCCAGCCGGCGGCGGTGTCCTTTACCGAGATGGTGCCGATGAGATCATCGGCCTCCCAGCCGTCCAGCTCATACATGGGGATTTTCATGGCCGCCAGCACCTCCTTCAGCAGAGGCATCTGACTGGCCAGCTCGTCTGGCATCCCCTTCCGCTGGGCCTTATAGCCCTCATAGGCCAGATGGCGGAAGGTGGGGGCCTTTCGGTCAAAGGTGACGCACAGGGCATCCGGCTGCTCCTCGTCCAGCAGCTTATTCAAAATATTCAAAAACCCAAGGATCGCATTGGTGGGCTGTCCCGTCCGGGTGGTGAGATTCTGGCTCACCCCATAAAAGGCCCGGTTGACAATGGAGTTGCCATCCAGAACCATCAGCTTTTTCATGTGGGTATCCTCCCTTTTCCGCCGTACGCGGCCAAGTCGTATCGACCATAGTATATCAGCTTTCCCGGGACCGGGCAAGGAAAACCGGGGGCCGCGGCTCTGCGCGGTCCCCGGTCCGGAGCATAGTTTATCGTGGCGGTCTCTCAGCCTTTCAGCTTCTCCGCCAGCACCGCAGCCCGGTCCTCCGCCGCCCGCAGGATGGCCTCCGGGTCATTTTCCCGGACGTCCAGCCCCTCGGCGGACAGGCAGTGAGCGGCCGGGATGCCGAACATCTTCCCCAGCCCCCTTATATAGTCGAAGCCGAAGTTTTTCCCCTCCAGAGGGCCCCCGGCAGTGGTGATATAGACCAGCTCCTCCGCCCGGCACAGCCCCTCCTGGACCCCTTCACGGGTGTAGTGGAAAGTGACCCCCAGGGTGCAGGTCCACTCCAGGTAGATCTTCAGTGCTGCCGGGAAGGTCATATCCCAGTCCGGAGCGGCGATCACCACCAGATCGGCCTGGGCCATCTCCCGGGCCGGCTCGAACATAGGGCGGGCGGTATCCCCCTCCGCCTTCCGGTCCCGCTCCTGGGCCAGCGCCCCGGTGAGCACCGGCAGCTCACAGCCCGTCAGGTCCCGCTCCTTGACCACTGCCTCCGGCCAGCGGGTCCGGCAGGCCGCCAGAAACGCCTGGCTCAACCGCCAGGTGCGGGACTGCTCCGGCCCACGCATACACGCGTTGACAAATAAGATCTGCTTCATTTCTATTACTCCTCCTAACCCGCGCGCCCAGTGCTCAGGGCGCTCCGGGCCGTTT
>UMIQ01022335.1_pt1 | contig 10329 bp, 10 predicted proteins | sample 1965851 | NCBI WGS metagenome assembly UMIQ01 (sample SAMEA4836129, study PRJEB28245) | human gut metagenome | biome: gut microbiome; material: fecal sample | place: Denmark | collected 2008 | reverse complement strand
ATATCCTATAGTATTTCCCTGTCTCTATATCTTCTGCCGGAGCCTTCTGACATCTCCATCCTTTGACATCTTTTTAACCTCCAGCACAGTTCCATCCAGTCCGGTTATCACCTTGATTCCCGGCCCGGCTTCAAATACTTTTTTCCCGTTTATAAAGCCTTCCGCTCCATTTCCGCTCTGCACCAGTTTAAAGGAGCGATCCCCCCAGATCTGTTCATAAACGCTCTCATAGCCGCCCACAGTCCCCCAGAAGACCGTGTCCTGTTCCAGATGTACGCCGTACATCCGGGCCGCGTATTCCAGCACCGATAAAAGAGCCGGTCCATAACAATCCTGTTCCCCTTCCAGGCAGACAAGCGACGGCGCTGCCGTAAACGGGTCATACTGCTGGACAAAGATACAGTCCTCGCCAATGGCCTGAAACAGCTTTTCTCCCAGTTCCGGAATCAGACTGTCATATCCGTAGTTTTCCAGCGCCCGGATGGCCCGCTGATATGTCAGCGCCTCCGCCTGGCCGCTCCAGTCATTGGTCGTCACGTTTCGGAACAGCGGGTCGTTTACCGCAACCGAGGGAAGCGGCATATGCGTCCAGAATTCCTCCGGATTCAGCAGATGGTCGTTCACGAAGCGATCGGCCATCGGCTGGGTAAAGCTGTTCCAGTACATGGCCCGCAGATTATTATGGGTCATGGTGCGCAGAACCCGGTGATTCTTATCCCGGTCAAAGCAGGCGCCTGCCGTCTCGTCCCACAGATAGGTCCGGATCTTCCCCTGTACCTGCGCCGCCTTCTCCTTCCAGAATTCCATCTTCTCCATGTCGTTCCGGATTCTGCTGATCTTCGCCAGCGTCTCTCTCGACGCATAGGAAAAACTCATAATATCCATGGAAGCCATGGGCACCACGCTGCATCCTTCCGGAGGGGTCTCCTTACTCCAGTCGTCGGGTGCATCCCCGTACCGGAGGGCATGGTCTTCCCCGGTGTCGTATTTGCACCAGGTCTCCAGGCAGCCGTCCCCGTCAGAATCCCGTACACGCCATAAGTAGCTGTCAAAACGCTCCAGCGTGGTGTAAAGCAGATCGAGATATCCAGGATCCTTTCCCATCAAATAATATACATTTAAAGCTGCGGAAGGAAAACAAAAGCCCTGAAATTTATTGAACTGGGGAATGATTTTCCCGTCTTCACACGCTACGCTTCCGGGAATTCTGCCGTCCGCCCTCTGATTTTCCATAAAAAGCAGCTGATTGTTGATTCCCGCTTCCAAATTCCGTTTGGCGTACATCTCTCCGCCCATGGGCTGCGTCTCCAGCCATATTTTTTCGTAGCCGCCGCCTTCAATCAGCACCAGTCTGCCGCCAAACTGTTTCAGATTCTCTCTGGACTTTCTTTCAGCCGTATCCACCAGCTTCTGCAGCAGGCCGCAGGAGGTCTGAAATGATACACTCGTTTGATTTTTCACACGTTTTTCCTCTCTGTGTCATTATATTGCAGTGTCGTAATACCGCTGTTTCACAGTACCGCAGATATCAGCCCTTGATGCCGCTCGTGCTGATTCCCTCTACCAGATACCGGTTAAAGAACAGGAAAATCAGGAATACCGGAATCAGTGACAGCGTGGACATGGCAAACATGGCGCCATAGTCCGTAGTGGAGGTGGAATCCGCAAAATTCTTGATGGCCACGGAAGCCGTGTACATTTTGGGCTTGCTTAAGTAGATCATCGGCGACATGAAATCGTCCCATTTCCAGTAGAACTGAATGATGATCGTGGTTACAATGGAGGGCTTTAAAAGCGGCAGAAATATCTTTGTAAAAATCGTATATTTGCTGCATCCGTCGATGATGGCCGCCTCGTCTAAATCTTTCGGAATGCCGGCTCCAAACTGCATCATCTGGTAGATGAAGAACGCCTGGCCGAAGAAATGCGGCAGGATTAAAGGGAGGTACGTTCCTACGAAGCCAAGTTTGTTGTAGATGATGTACTGCGGCACCAGAATAATCTGTGTCGGGATCATCATCGTACAGATCATGGCAGTGAACCAGATATTTCTCCCTTTGTATTTCACCCTCGAAAATGCGTAAGCCACACAGGCTGACGACAGTACCGTGGCAAGGGTCGAAACAGAGGCTACGAAAAACGAGTTGGAGAAGAAGGTGGCAAAACTGATTCCGCCGAATCCCTTCCAGCCGTTGGCGAAGTTTTCTACTCTCCAGGCCGGAGGAATCAAATTCATTCCTCCGTTTAAGATTTCCGTGTTATTTTTGAGTGAGCCGCTGATCATCCAGAGCACCGGATATATCATAAGGAGTCCGAACAGGCACACAAACAAATGGTAAAGGACTGCTTCGATTTTGTGTTTTTTCGTCATAATCTTTCCCCTCCTTATTGATCTGCCTCAGAAAATACCCAGAACTTCGAGGATTTAAAGAGAATAAATGTGATTAAGCTGATTAAAACCAGCATGAGCCAGCTCATTGCACTGGCATACCCCATATTGGACCATTTGAACGCGTGGTTGTAGACATAGAGCGCGTAGAAGTTGGTTGCATCGTTAGGTCCGCCCTGGGTGATGACAAATGCCTGGGTAAAGGCCATGAACGCCGTGATCGTCTGCATAACCAGGTTATAGAGAATGATAGGAGAAAGGCAGGGAAGCGTGATGCGCAGGAAACGCTGCCATTTATTTGCTCCGTCAATCTCAGCCGCCTCGTAATAGCTGCCCGGGATTTCTTTCAGGCCTGCTGCGAAGATGATCATCGAGGAGCCGAACTGCCAGGCCGACATTAGGACCAGGATTCCCATGGACAGCTTCGGATCGCCAAGCCAGGACAGCTTTTGCAGTCCCAGGGAAGCCAGGATGGTGTTGGCAAGACCTTTTCTGGAAAAGATCGTCTTCCATACCAGGGCTACCGCGATACTTCCTCCGATTAAGGACGGTACGTAATACAGGGAACGGTAAAATGTGACTCCCCGTCTTCCCTGTGTCAGCAAATATGCCACAAACAGAGCGAAAATCAGCTTCGTCGGCACTGATGTAACGACGTATATCAACGTTACTTTTACGGAATTGATGAATCGCTCATCTTTTAACAGATCCAGATAGTTTTGTATTCCGATAAATGCCGGCGTCTGGCCCAGTTTGTAGTCGGTTACCGAATAGTACATGGAAACCGCTATCGGTATCAGGGTGAATGCCAGAAAACCGATAATAAACGGGAGCGAGAATATATAGCCCACCGTGTTGTCGTTGTACCAGAACTTTTTTATGCTGGCTTTCCTTTCTTCCATTGGTCATTTCCTCCATTTTTTTGCACAGAAAAGGCAGGTGAGGTGAATATAGGGGCTGATCCCACCTGCCTTTTGCTGGTTTGCGGTGCCTCGGTTTTGTGAGGTATCCCGGTAGTCCGCCATGTGATTTGATTCTGTGGAGCCTCCCGGTAGTCCGCCATGCACCTCGATTCCGCTTCGCTTCATCTCGGTCACGGGCTTCGCCCTATGAAAAAGGACAAACCCAGATCTGCTTATGTGCGAGCACAACGCAGATCTGCATTTGCCCTTTTTCGCATGGCTCATTGCTGGCGTGTAAATTTACTCTCCGCGAATTCGACTAATTGCCTGGCCGCGTCTTCTGGGGTTACATCACCGTACTGTACTTTCTCAATCAGCAGCTTGTACTGATCTTCTATCTCCGTCTTTGGGTCCGGGCTGATGACGTTACAGTCTTCTTTGGGGAAGTTTCCGATTTTGTCTACGAAATCGTAGATCATCTTGCTGCTGTCGTCTGCCTGCTCCATGACTACGTCTCTTACTTTCGACATGATCGGTACACCGCGCTCGCCGTTTAATACTTTGTTGGCTTCGATGTCATTGACAAAGTAATTGATGAACTTAGCCGCCTCTTCTTTGTTTTTTGAACTCTTAGCCATGCATAACTGCTGGGAGGACTGAACTCCCATTCCGTAGGAACCGTCCTTTGTGATACGCGGTACCGGCGCGATCTTTATTTCTCTGCCCGCTGCATTGACGATGGAGGCAATCTGGTTGGAGGATACCCAGGTCATGGCTGCGTCTTCTGTCACCAGATAGTCGCCTTCAATATCCTTGATCTCCTTGATTGCTCCTGCATCAGGATACGATCCTGCATCGGTTAAATCTTTGATCATCTGCATATACGATGCAAATGTGGCTGTATCAGTAAATTCCAGGCCATCGTTGGTCTTCTTAAAGAAGTTTCCATCCTTCTCAGCCTGAGAAGCTCTCTGTGTTACACCCGCAATGAAGTTATCCATCTTTGAGCTTCCGTAGATTCCCAGTTTCTCTGTAATCGCCAGACAGTCGGCCTTCCACTCATCCCATGTCCAGTTATCAGACGGCTCTGCCAGTCCTGCTTCTGCAAACATGGCCGGATCGTAAGCGATTCCGTAAGTGTTGGTTCCAATGGAGATTCCCACCTGGGTGCCGTCGTTGTCTCTCGTGGTCGCCAGGAAGTTCTCTGTGGTATCGCTTACATCAATGGTTCCTGCTTCAATATAGGAGTCCATTGGTTCAATGCTGTTTATATATTTCGGGAAGTTTCCGCCCATCTGGAAGATATCCCATACATCATCGGCTGCCACCAGAGTATCCAGCTTTGTAAAGTAGCTGTCAAAATCGTAAAACTCCGCTTCAATATGTACATTCGGATTCTGTTCCTCATACATTTCAATTACTTTGTTCGTAGCGTCATGCCTCGTCTGTGATCCCCACCACGCCATGCGCAGTGTGATCTGCTCACCGGACGCTGCCGATTCTTTTCCGCTGTCCGCCGCCTGTGTATTTGTCTCGGCTTTCTGTCCTCCGCACGCGGTCAGTGATGCTGCCATAACCACTGCTGTTGTCAATGCCATAAGTCTTCTTAATTTCATAATTGATCCCCTTTTACACCTTTCGCTGTCTTTGTTCTCACTTGTTACCTGCTTAAGCTTTTTTCGGATCCGATACGTTTCTGTAAACATATCTTACTATTTCAGACTTATTTTTTCAACCGATTTGGGCACTTTCACCAATCCATCAAAAAATCTCCGGTTTTTGCACTATATTGACTGGTTTTCCTCGTCCTCATTCTTTTTCCGCTTGGATTTACGGTACTGCAGCGGAGACATTCCCACATATTTCTTAAAAACGCGGTCAAAATAGGATAATCTTTCATAGCCCAGTTTTTGAGAAATTTCCTCCATGGACAACGACTCATCCAACAGCATGTCCCTGGCATGACCGATTCTCTGGCAGTTGATAAATTCATTTACGGTAAAATTAGTCACCTCTTTGAAGATCCGGCTCAAATAGCTTTTGTCCATATAGAAGATTCCGGCCAGGTCCTCCAGCCCGTAGACCTCCGAGTAATGCTCCATGATATACTGAATTATCTCCCTTGCCTTCGCGTAACGGAGCATCTTTCCGTTGGGCATGTGATACTCCGCACACCTTGTGCCCGCTCCGTACAGCATGGAAATGATAATGGAAATCAATAGATTTTTTACCTCCGCGGACGCGAAGGCCCTCTTCTGCCCCATTACCTCTTCCATCTTCTTAAGCTTTTTCTCCACCGCCGCCAGATGCTTTCCTTCCAGCCGGTAAACGCCATGATAATTTGCAAAAAAACCGATCAGGTCCAGCTCCATGGCCTTTCCCATGCTGACCAGCCATTTCTCATCCACCTCAATTAAGATTCTCTCGTGATATTTCCCCCCAATCACATTCGTGAAGGGAATCTGCCGTTTGTCAATAAAAGTAAGCGTCCCCCTGTCCATCCGGTAGCTTTTGCTTCCCTGATAGAAAAACCGTTCTCCATCCAGAATATAGTAAATCTGGTACTCATTTTTATAAAATCCGATAGTCTCTGTTAAATCACAGTCTCTGGCGACGTGGCTGATTCCGATCCCGTCGCATTTCCCCGTGAAGAATACTTCTTTCATGATGTTTCCGCTACGCGCAGCGTGTCCTCCTCCTCGATCAGACGGTAAAATACCGGATGCTCCTTCAAATGTTCATTCGGCGTATGCAGGGTCAAATACAGTTCCCCGGAATTACTCTCAAATATCATGCCGTGGCCGCCGTCCTTTTCAAACAGCAGACGGTCATCCTGTGTCCATGTACCTGTAATGTCCCCATTATCCGAATAGGCCAGCGCCTCCGTATACCCCTCTTTTCCGAAGCTGGACCAGAGCATGATGAGACGGCCGCTTTCTGTCCTGTACAGATACGGCCCATCCGTCACATAATGAAGGCCCGGCCGCTTTTTATTGGTGATCGGCTTTACCCAGCCTGCGGCCTCCGAAGCATGAAATAATGTCACCGGGTCAGATACTGCCTCCCTTAAATCCCGGCTCAGCTCCACCGCGCAGATACTGCCATCCGAAATCTGAACCCACTCATGGACAAACACCATATATGGTTTTCCGTCAGGTGACACATAGAATGTCCCGTCAATACACTCCCAGTCCTTCGGCGTGATCTGACGGTCACTGTGCATTACGAACGGCCCCAGCGGACTCTCCGACTTTAAGATCGCAGTTCCCCCATGTACACTGCTGTCCTTAAATGTTGCAAACATGTAGTAAGCCCCCTGGTATTTATGTACTTCCGGAGCCCAGCAGTTCATATCCGCCCAGAAGTCCTCCGGTTTACGGAACACTTCGTACGGTCCGTCCCAATTTTCCATATCTTCACTGACATAACAGTCAAAGCCGGTTGCCGCCATCCAGCAGGTAGCGGCCCTCGTCCCGTACATATAGTATGTTCCGTTCTCTGCGAGTACAAATGGATCCCTGATGTTAATTTCTGTGTTTTTCATGATGTTCTTCTCCTTCCGGCTAAGCCGTTTTCCATATTTTTTTCATCATATCATAAAAGTCCGGGAAAAAACATACCTTCGGCTCTCCTCCTCTTTTGGCATTTTGGGGTTTTCGTCATTTTCACTATTTTTCCCTTGTTTTCAACCCATTCTTTGTTAATATATAAACATTCATTGACGATCTGATATCCATATGCTAGACTATAAATTAATAATGCTAATGAGATTAAGAGTAAGGCATGCTTTCACGCGGATGCCTTGCTCTTTTTTATTTTTAATGAACGAAGCAGACTGACTGCATGGTTATCAAAGATCATAAAAAGGAGGGGGAAACGGGTTAGAAAAAACAGTCAGATCGCTAATAAAACTAAGGAGAAGAGAGATGAAACTATCAACAACAACATTGTTCTATGGACCGAGGCCGGACGGAAGTGTAGGGCCCATGTTGGAAAGTATCCGCAGAATTCACAAAGCGGGATTTCGGGATTTAGACCTCAACTTTGCATGGACCAGGAGCCATAAAACAGAACTGTACTACGACAACTGGAGAGAATGGATAAAGGAATGCAGGGCGTTAATTGAAGAACTCGGAATGACAGTCAGCCAGTCTCACGCCCCGTTCTATAATGTGATCAATCCGGACTATCCATATCGGGAGGAAGAGGAAGAGATGGTTCGCCGTTCTATCATCGCTTCGTCGGAACTGGGAGCAGGCATTGTCGTTATTCATGGCGGTTCGCGTCCTTACCGCCCGGATTACCGCAAAAACAAGCAGGAAAATATCGAATATTTCAAACCCCATCTGGAGTTTGCCGCAAAATATGGCGTGAAACTGGCCATAGAAAATCTATTCGATTTAAACGACAGCGAAAAACGGGTTCGTGTTCCCCGTTATCTGGCCGATCCGGAAGACTTGATCGACCTGGTTGACACACTGCATCAGTCTTATGACAACGTGGGGATTGTCTGGGATTTTGGACATGCAAATCTGATGCACTGGAACCAGCCGGAATGTCTTGAAATGATGGGGGACCGTCTGATTGCCACACATGTTCAGGATAACTACGGAGTCATCGACGATCATTTACTTCCATTTCTTGGCACCGTAGAGTGGGAACCCATCATGAAAACCCTGAAAAAAATCAACTATCAGGGTGTGTTCGCTTACGAAACTCACAAAATGACAGACAGGCTGCCTGATCCAATGATTGATGCAATGATGCGTTATGCGTATGAACTGGGGGAATATCTGCTTACACTGGCAGATTAACGAAAAGGAGAAGATATGGTTAAAAAGTATTTGGTGGGGATCGCATTACTTACAGTTATCGCAATAAGCGGCTGTTCCGCAGCCAACAAAGAAACAACGGCAGAGGCAAACACTTCGAAAGCTCCGGCGGCAGAAACCGCTGCGGATACAGAAGCTGCCTCCGATGTATTGGAGATAGAATTCTGGCATGCCTTAGAAAGCCAGTACCAGGAAACACTGAACCGCGTTGTCGGTGAATTCAATGATTCTCATGACAACATCGTGATTAAGCCAATGTATATCGGGAATTATACTGCATTAAACGAAGCCATCGTTTCCGCAAATGCGGCAAATACCAACCTGCCGGGCGTTGCCATGGCCAATATCCCTTACGTTACCGCTTATGGCGCAGGCGGTTTATGCGAAGACCTGGGCCCTTATATTCAGCGCGACGGATTTGAGATAGACGATTTTGGAGAAGGTTTGATTCAGGCTGCAAAATACGAGGATGTACAGGTAGCACTTCCATTTCTGGTATCTACCGAGGTAGTATACTATAACAGGGATTTATTAAACGAATTAGGGCTTCAGATTCCGAAAACCTGGGATGAAATACCCTCGTTTTTAGAGAAGGCCTCCGATATCAGCGCAGACGGCAAAACCAACCGCTACGGCATGGTATTTCCCGGCTGGATTACATGGTATTATGAGCCGTTCTTTATCAATAACGGTGTTCAGTTGGTTACTGCTGAAGGCAAGACCGACCTTGCTTCTGAACATTCAGTCAAACTGGTTTCCGATTTGAAAGACTGGACCAAAAAGGGCTACTCCTACCTTGCAACCGGGGAAGACGCCGCTTCTGTGATGCGCCAGAACTTCATTGACGGAAAGGCGCTGTCCGTCATCTATACGAGTTCTTTATATGACACCATTGTCGACAGCTGCAGCTTTGACGTCGGAATGGATTGGCTGCCCGGAGGAAAAACAAAGGAGCAGGTATTAGGCGGCAATGTCCTTTTTCTCCCGGCTAAAAACGATCAGAAGGTGAAGGATGCCTCCTGGGAATTTCTCTCCTACTTAATGAGCAAGGACGTCAACATGATATGGGCTTCTGAATCCGGTTATCTGCCTACCAGGAAATCTGTACAGGAAACCGATGAAGGAAAGGCATTTCTGGCACAAAAACCGGAATTTCAGATTATTTTTGATAACCTCGATATCATCACTCCCGGAATCCAGCGTACCGACTGGAGTCAGGTATCCACCACATGGAGAAACTGGATGGACGAAATCATTCAGGAAGATCTTGACGTTGAAACCGCGCTGAAAGAGATGGAAGTGGAAATCAACGAAATATTAAGCGGCTCATAAAGGAGAACGGCGTGAAGGAGCAAAGAGTATCACTGCTTGAAAAGACAGAGCTTTTTGTGTTGGACATGGATGGAACCTTTTATCTTGGTGAACACCTTTTGGAAGGCTCCCTGGACTTTCTGCAGACGCTTCAGGAAACAGGGCGGCGTTATCTGTTCTTCACCAATAACTCCTCGAAGTCCTCCGGCGCCTATATAAAAAAGCTCAGGTCTATGAACTGCTTCATCGATTCCAGGCAGATCATGACTTCGGGAGATGTGATGATTGAGTACCTGAAGCATTCTCATCCGGGAAAAACGGTCTATCTGCTTGGAACTCCCGTATTGCGCGAAAGCTTTGAGAAGGCCGGCATCCATCTGACAGAAGAACAGCCGGATCTTGTGGTGGTGGGCTTTGATACAACGCTTACCTATCACAAGCTGGAACGGGCATGCCATTACATCCGAAGCGGTGCGGAATTTCTGGCTACACATCTGGACATCAACTGTCCGACGGAAGACGGTTTTATCCCTGACTGCGGCTCCTTTTGCGCGGCGATCACACTGTCGACAGGCAAAAAGCCTAAGTATGTGGGCAAACCGTACCCTGAAACCGTTGAAATGATTCTGGAAAAGACAGGTGTGTCCAGAGACCGGATCGCCTTTGTCGGAGACCGTCTGTATACAGATGTGGCGGCCGGCGTTAACAACGGGGCGGCCGGGCTGCTGGTGCTGACCGGGGAGACGAAGAGAGAGGATCTCAGGCATGCGGAAATAAGCCCGGACGGCGTCTATCTCTCTCTGAAGGAGATGGGGGAATTGTTAAGAAAATAAAATTTCATTCTTCCGTACAAAAAAAGCTGCAAAAGTGACAATCACTTTTGCAGCTTTTTTAC
>UMIQ01010168.1_pt1 | contig 10352 bp, 9 predicted proteins | sample 1965851 | NCBI WGS metagenome assembly UMIQ01 (sample SAMEA4836129, study PRJEB28245) | human gut metagenome | biome: gut microbiome; material: fecal sample | place: Denmark | collected 2008 | reverse complement strand
GAAGGTCCAGGCGGCCCCGTGCCACAGGCCGGTGAGCAGCCATACCGTCAGAATGTTGCGGATCTGCCTGGCCCTGGAGCAGCGGTTGCCCCCCAGGGGGATGTACACATAGTCCCGGAACCAGGAGCTGAGGGAGATGTGCCACCGCCGCCAGAACTCGGTGACGGAGCGGGAGATATAGGGGTAGTTGAAGTTCTCCAGGAAGTGGAAGCCGAACGTATGGCCCAGGCCGATCGCCATATCGGAATAGGCGGAGAAGTCGAAGTAGATCTGGAAGGTATAGGCCAGGGCCCCCACCCAGGCCAGGCCGGGATCCAGATTGGCGGCTGTCTGTCCAAAGACTCCGTCGGCGATCTGGCCCATGGAGTTGGCCAGCACCATCTTTTTGGACAGGCCGAAGCAGAAACGGGTGGCCCCGGCGGCAAACTCCGACAAGGTCTCCTCCCGGTGGGCGATCTCCTCCATCACGGTGGTGTACCGCACGATGGGGCCGGCCACCAGCTGGGGGAACAGGGCCACATACAGGGCCGTGTCCAGAGGGTTTTTCTGAATGGGGGCGTCCCCCCGGTATACGTCGATGACATAGCTGAGCCCCTGGAAGGTGAAAAAGGAGATGCCGATGGGCAGGGTGACCTGAGGGATCGGGACAGCAAAGCCCAGGCCGCAGATGGTCCGGGCCAGAAAACCGGCGTACTTGAACCAGGCCAGCAGGCCCAGCCCGGCGCATACGGCAAAGAGCAGCCCCGCCCAGGCCAGCCGGGGCCGGTCCCTCTGTCCGGCCAGCAGGCCACCCACATAGTTGACGGAGATGGACAGGACCATCAGAAGGACCAGAGGACCGGCCCCCCACCAGTAAAAGAACAGGCTGGCCCCCAGCAGGACCAGGTTCCGCAGCCCACGAAACCGGGCGGGAACGAGATAATAGACCAGAAGCAGGGCGGGAAGAAAACCCAGCAGAAAGACAAGACTGCTGAATACCATAGGGAGGCCCCCCTTTTGTGTGAAATCAGGGATCAGAGCGCAGAAATAAGAGCCCATCACCAGGAGTCAGGCAGGAACTGGGCAGTTTTTACAGTCTGAGTATACCGCATTTCCAAGCCTGCGTCAAATCTGTCAGAGATGCAAGCCGGAATTGTAATTTTGCATGGAATGTGATAAAATGACACGGAATATGACAAATTGCCCCGAAAGGGGCGGAGACGAGGTGCCCCATGGACCATCCCTTTCGCAGCGCCGCCTTCGGCGGCTTCAACCGGCAGGACGTGCTGGACTATTTGGAAAAGACGGCGGCGGAAAACGCCCGAAAGCAGCAGGAGCTTCAGCGGCGCCTGGAGGAGGCGGAGGAGGACCGGCGGAAGCTGGCCTCTCAGGAGTCGGACCAGGAGGAGCGTGTGACCATCCTCAACCGGGACCGGGAGAGCCTGAGCCAGCAGCTGGAGCAGGTGAAGGCGGTGCTGGAGGCTAGCCGGGAGCGGGAGGAGGCCCAGAGCCGGGAACTGGAGGAGCGGCGCCGGGAGCGGGACAGCCTGCGCCGCCGGGTGGCGGAGCTGGAGCCCGGGGCGGCAGCCTATACCGCCGTCAAGGAGCGGGCCGCCGGGGTGGAGCTGGAGGCCCACTGCCGGGCTCAGAACGTGCTGAATGAGGCGGACAGACAGGCGCGGGAGCTGCGCCGGGGCATGGAGCAGTGGCTGGGCCGGGTCCAGGTGGAGTACGACGCCCTGCGTAGCGAGGTGGAGTCCACCGTCTCCCACGCGGCGGATCAGCTGGAGAAGGCGGGGAAGTGTCTGGAGCAGATGACTGCCCTGCTGGCTGACCAGGATGTGGCCCTGGAGGAGCTGTCCCGGGCCTATGACAGCACGGACCGGGAGAAGGTCCCCGCTCCCATGCCGTTGACAGAGCTGTAACATGGATCTGGACCGGGTCCGTCTCTGGCTTCCGCCGGAGGCGCGGCCCGGTCGCTTTTTGCGGTGTGACCGCCGCACACGGACAAAATTCTGTGCAGAACGGACATGAAGTGGGGCGTACTTTTTCTGGATTCTGGTGGAAAGCACCATTGACTAATTGCGGAGGGTGCTTTACAATAGAACAAAATTCACAACCATCCAGCGTTAGAAAGGGGAGGGGAAGCATGAAAAAGCAGAGCTGTGGACACAATGCGTACAGCTGCGCTTCTGCCGCCGGAATGACAGCGGCCGCTTCCTCCTGCGCGAATTTCCAGGCCAAGTCTGGAAGTGCCTCTGCCTCTGTGAGCCTGTTGGACACCATGATGATGGTGTCCTTTTTTGTTGTCCTGGTAGGGATCGTGGGCCTTCTGGCCGACTCCCTCCTGCTGGTGAACGTGCTGTCCGTACTGTGCGTAGCCGGGCTGTTGATTATTCTGGCCCTGGGGGGCCGAAACAGCGTTCCAAAGAGGTAACCGCTTTTCACCCATCAAAAGGGTTAAAAGGGCGGCTCCGTTCTTTGGAACGGAGCCGCTTTTTTAATATATCCATCCTGTTGAAAAAAGGAGAGATCTGTATGAACAGCAAAAAGTTTCTTGCCTTTGCCATGGCCGCGGCCATGACCCTGTCCATGACCGCCTGCGGCGGCTCCGGCTCCGGGGCGGCGCCCAGCGGCACGGACAGCGCCGCCGGCACTGCCTTCAAGCTGGGCGGCACCGGTCCCCTCACCGGAGGGGCCTCCATCTATGGCCTGGCCGCCCAGCGGGGCGCTCAGATCGCCGTGGACGAGATCAATGCCCAGGGCGGCGCCATCCAGTTCGACCTGAAGTACGAGGACGACCAGCACGACCCGGAGAAGGCGGTCAACGCCTATAACGCGCTGAAGGAGTGGGGGATGCAGATCTCTCTGGGCTCCGTCACCTCCCAGCCCGGCATCAGCACCTCCGCCCTGAGCCAGGAGGACGGCATTTTTGCCCTCACCCCCTCCGCCTCCTCCCCTGACGTGATCGCCGGCAAGGACAATGTGTATCAGATGTGCTTCTCCGATCCCAACCAGGGTCTGGCCTCTGCCCAGTACATTGCGGAGCAGCAGCTGGGAGAGAAGATCTTCATCATCTGGAAGAGCGACGACAACTACTCCACCGGCATCAAGGATAAGTTCATGGCAGAGGCCGACAAGCTGGGCCTGAACGTAGTGGGCAACGCCACCTTCACCACCGACTCCCAGAACGACTTCAACGTCCAGCTGACCCAGGCCAAGCAGGCCGAGGCCGACCTGCTGTTCCTGCCCATCTACTATGAGCCCGCCTCTCTGATCCTCAGCCAGGCCAAGGCCATGGGCTACGCCCCCAAGTTCTTCGGCGTGGACGGCATGGACGGCATCCTCACCATGAAGAACTTCGACCCCGCTCTGGCAGAGGGCGTCATGCTGCTGACCCCCTTCAACGCCGACGACGAGGACGAGGCCACCCAGAGCTTTGTCAAGAAGTATCAGGAGAAGTACGGCGAGACCCCCATCCAGTTCGCCGCCGACGCCTATGACTGCGTGTACGCCTATAAGCTGGCGCTGGAGACCGCCGGCTGCACCCCGGACATGAGTGCGGCCGACCTGAACGCCAAGATGAAGGAGACCTTCCCCACCATTACCTTCACCGGTCTGACCGGCGACGGCGCGGGCATCACTTGGGACGCCACCGGCGCGGTGTCCAAGAGCCCCAAGGGCATGGTCATCCAGAACGGCGCTTATGCAGGCATGGACTGAGTCTGTATGACCGGAAGCGCCTCTCCCCGCGGGGGCCTGTGTGCCGCCGCGGGGGAGTCTTCCTTCCATACGGGGTGTGTGGGAAAGGGGCCGGCAGGCCCGGCGTTTTTCCCATGCGTCCAAAGAAAAAAGGAGAGAAAAGGTGAGTGAATTATGGATGTTTTGACCCTGTTGGACTATCTGATCCGGGGCTTGAGCCTGGGCAGCGTCTATGCCATCATCGCCCTGGGGTATACCATGGTATACGGCATCGCCAAAATGCTCAACTTCGCCCACGGCGACGTGATCATGGTGGGGGCCTATGTGTGCTTCTTTGCCATGACTGGCCTGAGCCCCATGTTTGAGGCGGGAAGCATGGCTGCCGCAGTGGTGCCCGCCCTGGCGGGCGTGGTGCTGTCCATGGCGGTGTGCACCGTTTTGGGTGTGGTGATCGAGGGGCTGGCCTATAAGCCGTTGCGCCAGGCCCCCTCTCTGGCGGTGCTCATCACCGCCATCGGTGTGAGCTATTTTCTCCAGAACTCCGCCCTGATCCTGTGGTCCTCCAGCCCCAAGATCTTCTCCCCCATCGTGGGCAGCGGCAGCCAGAAGATCGGCCCGCTGACCATCTCCCACGTCACCCTGGTGACCATCGCCGCCTGCGTGGTCATCATGCTGGCCCTCACCGCCTTCACCGGGCGGACCAAGATGGGTAAGGCCATGCGCGCCGTCTCAGAGGACAAGGGGGCTGCCCAGCTGATGGGCATCAACGTCAACCGCACCATCTCCATGACCTTTGCCATCGGCTCGGCCCTGGCGGCCATCGCCGGTGTGCTGCTGTGCTCCGCCTATCCCACCCTCACCCCCACCACCGGCTCCATGCCGGGCATCAAGGCATTTACTGCCGCTGTGTTCGGCGGGATCGGCTCCATCCCCGGGGCCCTGCTGGGCGGCCTGCTGCTGGGTGTCATCGAGATCTTTGCCGGGGCCTATATCTCCACCCAGTTGTCCACGGCGGTGGTGTTCGGCGTACTGATCGTGGTGCTGCTGGTGAAGCCCGCCGGTCTGCTGGGCAAGACTGTGCGCGAGAAAGTGTGAGGTGGTAGCTATGAGCCGTGTTGTCAACCGACTTGCAAATATGAATAAGACCACCCGGTCCAGCGTATTTACCTATGCCCTGGTGGTGGGCGCCTTTGTGATCCTCCAGCTGCTGCGGATGACCACGGGGCTGGGCTCGGTGCTGGAGGGGCAGCTGATCCCCATCTGCGCCTATGTGACCATGGCCCTGGCCCTGAACCTGGTGGTGGGCGTGTCCGGAGAGCTGTCCCTGGGTCACGCGGGCTTTATGAGCATTGGAGCGTTCCTGGGCTGTGCCGCCGCCAACGGGCTGGCGGAGCTGATCCCCTTCACGCCGGTGCGCCTGGGCGTGGCCATGGTGATCGGCGCCGCCCTGGCCGGCTTCTTCGGGTTCCTCATCGGCATCCCAGTGCTGCGCCTCAACGGCGACTATCTGGCCATCGTGACCCTGGCCTTTGGCGAGATCATCAAAAGCGTGCTCACCAACACTTACCTGGCTGTGGACAAAAAGGGGCTGCACTTCAGCTTCCTCACCGATAAGAACGCCCTGGAGGAGGGCGGCCTTCAGCTGATCCGCGGCCCCATGGGCGTGATGAACACCCAGCGCATCTCCACCTTCACCGTAGGCTTTGTGCTGGTGGTGATCACCCTGGTGGTCATCTTCAACCTGGTCAACAGCCGCACCGGACGGGCCATCATGGCCGCCCGGGATAACCGCATCGCAGCCGAGAGCGTGGGCATCAGCGTCACCAAGTACAAGATGATCGCCTTCGTCACCTCCGCCGCTCTGGCGGGCGCGGCCGGCACCCTGTACGGATGCAGCCAGACCACCTTCGTGGCCACCAAGTTCGACTTCAATACCTCCATCCTGATCCTGGTGTTTGTGGTGCTGGGCGGCCTGGGCAATATGTGGGGCTCTGTCATCGCGGCGGCGGCCCTGACCGTCCTGCCCGAGGCCCTGCGGCAGTTCGCGGACTACCGGATGCTGGTGTATGCCATCGTGCTGATCCTCGTGATGCTGGCAACCAACAATCCCAACGTCTGGGGCTTCTTTGCCCGGCTGCGGGAGGGCAGACAAGAAAAGAAAGGGGGCGCGGCGCAATGAGTCGGATGCCAAAGGAACCGGTCAAGCTGGTCCCGGTGCCCAGCACCAACAAGATCCCGGAGCGGGACATCGATAAAAGCCCCATTCTGGAGTGCCGCCACCTGGGCATCGACTTCGGCGGCCTGGCGGCGGTAAAGGACTTCAACATGGCCATCGGCCGCACCGAGATCGCCGGCCTCATCGGCCCAAACGGTGCGGGCAAGACTACGGTGTTCAATCTGCTGACCAAAGTGTATCAGCCTACCCGGGGCACCATCCTGGTGGACGGCGTGGACACCCACAACATGAACACCGTCCAGGTGAACAAGGCGGGCATCGCCCGCACCTTCCAGAACATCCGCCTGTTTTCCAACCTGAGCGTGGAGGACAACGTGAAGCTGGGCCTGCACAACCACATCAACTATAATATGTGGTCGGGGATCCTCCGCCTGCCCCGGTACTGGAATGCGGAGCGGCTGGCCCACGAGCGGGCCATGGAGCTGCTGTCCATCTTCGACATGGGCTATCTGGCGAAGTACAAGGCGGGCTCTCTGCCCTACGGCGACCAGCGGAAGCTGGAGATCGTCCGGGCCCTGGCCACCAACCCCAGCCTCCTGCTGCTGGACGAGCCGGCGGCGGGCATGAACCCCTCGGAGACTGCGGAGCTCATGGACAACATCGTCAAGATCCGGGATACCTTCGGCATCGCCATCCTCCTTATCGAGCACGACATGAACCTGGTCATGGGGATCTGTGAGGGCATCGCAGTGCTCAACTTTGGACAGATCATTGCCAAGGGGACCCCGGATGAGATCAAAAATGACCCGGTGGTCATCGAGGCCTATCTGGGCAAGCGGAAGGAGGCGTGACCGATGGAGACACTGCTGAAGGTAGAGGGCATCAACGTCTATTACGGGGCCATCCACGCCATCAAGGACATCTCCTTCCAGGTCAACCAGGGGGAGATCGTCACGCTGATCGGGGCCAACGGCGCGGGCAAGACCACCACGCTCCAGACCGTCTCCGGCCTGCTCCGGTCCAAAACGGGGAGCATCCTCTTTGATGGACAGGACATCAACACCGTGAGCGCCGACAAGCTGGTGGGACGGGGCCTGGCCCAGGTGCCCGAGGGCCGGCGGGTGTTCCTCCAGATGTCGGTGGAGGAGAATCTGGAGATGGGGGCCTATACCCAGCCCCCCGCCGGCGTGCCCCGGGATCTGGAGATGGTGTACGACCTGTTTCCCCGGTTGAAGGAGCGCCGCAGCCAGGTGGCGGGTACGCTGTCCGGCGGCGAGCAGCAGATGCTGGCCATGGGCCGCGCCCTCATGTCCCACCCCAAGCTGCTGATGCTGGACGAGCCCTCCATGGGCCTGGCCCCCATCCTGGTGGAGCAGATCTTTGACATCATCCAGGACCTGAACCGGAAGGGCTCCACCATCCTGCTGGTGGAGCAGAACGCCCAGATGGCCCTGTCCGTGGCCCACCGGGGCTATGTGATGGAGACCGGAAAGATCGTGGCCACCGGTAGCGGCGCGGAGCTGATCGAGAGCCCGGAGATCAAGCGCGCCTACCTGGGCGGCTGACGGGGGCTCCCGGCCAAAGAAAAGAGCCTCCCGTCTTGTGAGACAACAGAAAACGCTGCCGGAGCCCGCCATGTCGGCGGTCTCCGGCAACGTTTTTTTCTGTCTGGGCTCAGCTTTTGGCCTTCTGAGCCAGGAAGGCGCTCATGGCCTCCAGGCCGTCCACCAGGGTCTGCCGGTCGCAGGCGTAGCCCACCCGGACGCAGTGCTCCTGCTGGAAGCAGTCGCCTGGGGTGACGAAGGCCCCGGTGGCGTGATACATCTCCTTGCAGAAATCATAGGAGGGGATGTCCAGGTCGTAGTACACCAGGGCAGTGGTCCCGGCCTGGGGCTTGACATAGGAGACGTGGGGCTCCCGCTGGACCCAGTCGTCCAGAATGGACAGATTCTCCCGTACGATGCTCCGATTGCGGGCCAGCAGCTTGTCTCCGTGCTTCAGGGCCAGGGCGGCCACCGTCTCGTCCAGCATCCCGCAGCTGATCAGGTCGTAGTCCCGGTGGATGAGGCAGCGCTCCAGCACCTGGGGATCCCGGGAGGCGATCCAGCCCAGCCGGATCCCGGCCAGGGAGAACACCTTGGACATACTGCTGACGCTGATGCCCTTCTCATACAGGTCCACAATGGAGGGGCAGTAGCCCTCCTCCTGGGTGAGGTGGCGGTACACCTCGTCACACAGGATATAGGCCCCGTGGCGGCGGGCGATGGCGACGATCTCCTCCAGCATCTCCTGGGACATGAGGGCGCCGGTGGGGTTGTTGGGGTTGTTCAGGCAGATGAGCTTGACGCCTCCCCGGGCCAGCTCCTCCAGACGGGCCAGGTCGGGCAGAAAGCCGTTGTCCGGGGACAGGGGAAGCAGCTCCACCTGGGCCCCCAGGGAGTCGGGGATGGAGTACAGCTGCTGATAGGTGGGCAGGACGGAGATGACCTTGTCACCCGGCTCCACCAGGGAGCAGAACAGGTGGTGGTTGGCTCCGGCGGCGCCGTGGGTGGGGATCACCTGCTCCGGGCGCAGATCCCGGTACAGCTGGCAGATCCCCTCCAGAAAGGCGGGCTGGCCGAAGATGTCCCCATAGGTTAGCCGCCGGGCGCACAGGGAGGAGAGAAAGGCCTCCTTGTCCTCGCCGGTGAGCTGGAACAGCTCGTCCAGGGAGACGGAGTCCACACAGGTCTCGGCGATGTTGTACCTGGCGCCCACCTCATATTGGTTCATCCATTCTTCTACCAGAAAGGGTTTGATCTCCATGTCGTAAAACCTCCTTAATGCAGCAGTGCGGCCAGCTTGGCCAGCCGGTCCAGGGCATGTTCCAGGGTCTCCTCACTCCGGGCGAAGTGCAGGCGGATGAGGTGGTTCACCGGCTCCCGGAAAAAGCTGGAGCCGGGCACCGCGGCGACGCCGATCTCACGGATCATCCACTCACAGAACTCCAGATCGCTCCAGCCCCGGAAGCGGTCCAGGGCCAGAAAGTCAGAGATGTCCAGCAGGACGAAATAGGTCCCCTGGGGGACGTTGTGCTTCAGCCCCAGCCGGTCCAGACCTGCCAGGAACACATCCCGCTTCCGGGTGTACAGCGCGGTCAGCTCCTTGTAATAGGATTGAGGGAAGCGGACTCCCACGCAGGCGGCCTCCTGAAGGGGGGCGGGGGCCCCGACGGTGAGGAAATCGTGGACCTTTTTGGCGTGCTCAATGACCTCCGCCGGGCCGATGAGATAGCCCAGCCGCCAGCCGGTGATGGAGTAGGTCTTGGACAGGGAGCTGCAGGTGATGGTGCGGTCCTCCATCCCGGGCAGGCCGGCCATGTGGACGTGGTGGAAGGGGGCAAACACGATGTGCTCGTATACCTCGTCGGTGATGACGTACGCGTCATACCGCTGGGCCAGGGCGCCGATGTACTCCAGCTCCTCCCGGGTAAAGACCTTTCCTGTGGGGTTGGAGGGATTGCAGACGATGATGGCCTTGGCCCCCTGGCGGAAGGCGTCCTCCAGGGCGGCGCGGTCGAAGTCAAAGGCCGGCGGGACCAGAGGGATGTAGATGGGCTCCGCGCCGGAGAGAATGGCGTCCGCCCCGTAATTTTCATAGAAGGGGCTGAATACGATCACCTTGTCCCCGGGATTGCACACCGTCATCATGGCGGACATCATGGCCTCGGTGCCGCCGCAGGTGACCAGCACCTGGGCGTTGGGATCCACGGTCCGGCCGGTGGCCCGGCTGTGCTTGTCCGCCAGGGCCTCCCGCAGGTTCTGGGCCCCATAGGTGACGGAGTACTGGTGGGGGCCCTCATAGGCCACCTGGGCCAGGCGGTCCAGCAGGGGGCGGGGCGGGTCGAAGTCGGGGTAGCCCTGGGAGAGGTTGATGGCGTCGTACTGCTCGCTGATCCGGGTCATCCGCCGGATCACAGAGTCGGTGAACAGCTGTACGCGGCGGCTGAGCTGTGGCATGGCAATGTGCCTCCTTTACTTGCGCTTGCTTCTTTGATACAATAAAGGATAACGTAACGTGATAGTCAAGGGGGAATTTTTCGTGGCGGAGAAAGAGAACGCCTCCCGCCTGCGGGCGGCCGACTTTGCCCGCATCTGCGGGACCAACAAGCGAACCCTGCACCACTACGACCAGATTGGCCTGTTTGCCCCAGCCCTCCGGGGGGAGAACGGCTACCGCTATTACAGTCAGGAGCAGTACGACGTGTTCATGGTCATCGCCGCCCTGAAGGAGCTGGGGATGCCCCTGCTGGACATCAAGGCGTATCTGGACCGGCGGGACCCGGAGCGGCTCTCCGCCCTGCTGGACCAGCAGGAGGCGGAGGTGGAGCGGGAGCTGGCCCAGCTCCGGCGGATCCAGACCATAATCCGCACCAAGCGGAAGCTGCTGGAGCGGGGGCGGCGGGCGGTGTGCGGCCAGGTGTTCTTTGAGGACTGTCCTCCGGCGCTGCTGATCC
>UMIQ01020141.1_pt1 | contig 10496 bp, 8 predicted proteins | sample 1965851 | NCBI WGS metagenome assembly UMIQ01 (sample SAMEA4836129, study PRJEB28245) | human gut metagenome | biome: gut microbiome; material: fecal sample | place: Denmark | collected 2008 | reverse complement strand
CTGCCGATACCGAAAATCGGTCCCTCTGTGCGCCCCTCTATCGCACAGGAGGTCAGACAGTTCGCAAAGCCGCTGATGGGAATAAACAATCCCGCACCGCATTTCTGTGCCGCCTTATCATAGACACCGAAGCCGGTCAGCACTGCTGTAATCAGTATCACCGTAACGACGGTCACCGAACCCGCGGTATCCTTATCCAAATCGAACATATTCATACACAGCATCATAAACAGCTGTGCCACAACAGCAAGAGCTCCTCCGCTGATGAATGCAATCAGTGCATTTCTGCCCTTGTGCTGAGCAGGTACATGCTTTTTTGCAGTATCCTGCAATGTTTTCTTATCCATCATAATCACTCCTTCATGGCTAGTATGCACATGTTTTATGGAGTTATAAAACGAGTTCAGAAAAACATCACGAAACAAACAAGTGCCGAACAGCCGTTTCCCTGATAATGTAGCTGTAAAAAGGAAGTGATTACATGAGAAATATACGAAGATGGGGTCGCCTTCTTATGCTGTGTCTGGCGATTGGTTCTCTGAGTGCGGCAGCACAAAAGACCTATGCATGGCTTACTGACACGTCAACAGGCAGCCCGTTGCAGGTGGAAGCAGCATCCTACACTACGGGTAACGTGATTGTACTGGATGCGGGACATGGCGGATATGATACCGGCAGCATTTCCTATGACGGGGTTTATGAAAAGGATATTACCCTTGCGATCACGCAGAAAATCGGAGAGCAGCTGGAGAAGGCAGGCTATACGGTGGTATATACACGCACCAGTGATGAGGTCATATGGTCAAATGATAACAGGGACGATCTTCGCACCCGCGTTGCCATTGGAGAGGAAGCAGGAGCGGATTATTATATTTCCATACATACCAATGCCAGTGAATACGGGGATGGTGCCAGCGGCTTTGAAGCCTATATCGATTATGAAAATGATACGATTACAGCCATGGCGCAGTCCATTGAGCAGAAGCTGATGCAGCTGGGATACACGCAGAATCGCGGCTTGAAAAGCACACAGGATAGCTCGTTGTATGTGATCGACAGCAACCCTGTGCCTGCCATGCTGCTGGAGCTTGGCTTCATCACCGACAGTGCGGATGCAGCCTATATGTGCAGCGAGGAAGGACAGAATGCACTCGCTCAAAGCATTGCACAGGGAATCCTGGAACAGCTCTAGCTTTCGCACCTTTTCTAGGTTATAATTAGAACACGAGGTGAATACAATGCAGAAAAAAATATCTTCTACACCGGTATATGAGGGAACGATCTTTCACATGAGCCGGGATGAGGTTGAAATCAAGGGAAAAACATATCCCAGAGATGTGATTCATCATGACGGCGGTGTCGGTGTCCTCGCTATCAGGGATGGAAAAATTTTACTGGTCAAACAGTACCGCTATGCAATTCAGAAGGAAACTCTGGAGATTCCTGCAGGAAAGCTGGAAAAGGGAGAGGATCCGTATCTGTGCGGTTTACGGGAGCTGGAGGAGGAAAGCGGCTATACGAGCGAACGGCTAGAAACGCTTTGTGCCATGTACTCGACACCCGGCTTCTGCAGTGAGAAAATCTATCTGTACTGGACAAAAAAGCTGATTCCGGTGGAGCATCCCCGCGCCATGGATGAGGATGAGGAAATCGAAACGCTGTGGGTGGATATCCGCAAGGCTGCCGCTATGGTGAACGATGGGACGATTAAAGATGCCAAAACGATCATTGCCATACAGTATGCAAACCTGTACCTTGTCTGAGGGAAAGGTGCCAAGCAATAAAACAGTCTGTGACGGTTCTGCCTGCCAAAGGACAGGTCAATCGAATTTTGTTTTTCGGTAAAGGAAGGAAATCTGTATGCTCAGTGTCCTGATGGGAGTCATAGCTTTTGAAATACTATTCAGTTTCATTGCAAAGAAAGATAAGAAATGTTCCTGGCCTGTTCCGTATTTTTTTGGATAGGCATAGCATTTATCTTATCGCTTCAATTTTTTGAGCGATAACTGAATTCCAAAAGAAAAATACAATATAGAAAAAGCGATGGTTAAGATAAAAATCCAATTATCTTCTCCATCGTTTTTATTTGTATATTATAACCTACGGTAGCTCCTGCAACCGCTTCGTCAGTATTATGTCAATCGTGCATCTACTGCCCACTTTTCTGATTTACTTTCCGTTATACATATCTACATGTGAGATAGTGAATCATCCTGAATGAAATAAGCAAATTTAGCGCCCTTATCCGCTAAGATTCCACCACCCTAGCCATTCTCACAGATTTTCTCTGTATCCCGATAGTTTCCAAAATTTTTTAAAGAGAAACCGTGAATGGATATCCATACGCATACTTGAAAAAGACATATTATGCTATCTGACAACAGCGTACGTATTTCAATAAAAGTGACCTGCTTGAAATCAGGATTTTGCCACTGTTTTATCTATTTTTGTCTTATAAGCTGCAGAAATTCTTCCTTTAAAATCCGCATCATGATGAAATCGTGATATTCATAATGGTAGTAATAGCCGTCTTCCTGAATTCCCTCTTTCTTAAATCCGTTTTTCTTGTAAAATCGTAAAGCATCTGTATTGAATCCCACAACACCGATGGCCAGCCTGTGAAAGCCGAGATCGCCAAAGGCATAATCCATCAGCAGGCGGATTGCCTCTGTGCCATAGCCTTTCCCCTGATGTGCCTCATGGGGAATGATAATCGTCAGATCACTTGTCCCCCAGGCAGGAAACATCCGCAGCAGTCCGATTTCTCCAATTACTTCATGTTTCTCACAGGTAACGATCGCCAGCCATATACAGTCATGTCCGCTTCGCCCTTGTCAGCGCATCGTTGTACCAGATATCAAAAAAATCCGTATCCTCTTCTGTAAACGGGCGCAGATACACCCGTTCTCCCTTTATAAATTGTATTTCCTTCATCGTATTCTCCATTTCTTTTCTTATGTTAACGCTAGCGTTACTGTAACTATGCCTTCAGGCACTCTGCAGATTGATTTGCACTGCCTGATTCCTTTTCCCGTTGTTAAAATAAAGCCAGTGATTATGATCATAAGCATAACAAACACCGGTATAGACATCACCGTGAAGCTTTTCTGCGCAGGCGTTTTCCTTTTCTTAACGATATCCTATTTCATCCGCAAACACATCATACAATAAGAAAATGCAGCCACGCGTATATGTGCAGCTGCAGTACTGGCGATTCACGTTACAGCCGTTTACACATCGGATGTCCCTCTTGTAACTGTACCAGATCCCAGAGGTTTCCATACAGGTCTTCAAATACGGCAACAGTGCCGTAATCCGCCTCTTTGGGTTCCCGTACAAAGTGAATGCCGTTTTTCTTCATATCCCAATAGTCTCTTTTGAAATCATCCGTCGCAAGAAACAGGAAGACACGGCCACCTGCCTGATCACCGATAAAAGCCTCCTGTCGTGGTTTGGAAGCCTTTGCGAGCAGAATCGTCGTAGCGTTACCTCCCGGCGGTGACACAACAACCCAGCGCTTATTCTGCTGCGGCTGATAGGTATCCTCTACAAGGGTGAAATGCAGCTTGTTCGTATAAAACTCAATGGCTTCATCATAATCACGTACGACAAGCGCAATGTGAACGATTGCCTGTTTCACAGTCTCACTCCTTTGCTTTTTGTGCAGCATCCCAAGCGAGCTGAAAGGCACTCTTTTCCTGCTTTTTTTCAGCCTCCTGCTTTTTATTGAAATCCTGCAGCTCTGCACGTCCGGCAACATTGCGCTTTTCCTTCAGCTGCTCGTTGAAGCGGTCGAATTTCTCACGAAAGCCGCACACACAGGTATACAGACGCTTTTCCTTTTCTCCGACTACATTCAGCTTCTTATGGCATTTCGGACAACGGGCATTGCTGGTGAACGACAGATTCTGCTTGTATTTGCAGGAAGGACTGCTGCAGGCTAAGAGCTTTCCGCGCTTTCCGTTGATTTCCAGCAGGTTGCTGCCGCATTCAGGACATTTCTTCTGCGTCATATTGTCATGGCGGTAGCTTGCCTCACTGTTTTTCACCTTTTCAACCAGGTCACTGGCATAGCTGCGCATTTCCTTCATAAAGCTTTTATCCTTCAGCTTCCCCTTGCTGATTGCGGTAAGCTTTTCCTCCCAGGTTGCCGTCAACAGCGGAGAGCGCAGCTCCTCCGGTACCAGCGATACCAGCTGAATTCCCTTGCTTAGCGGATAGATGGAGTTTCCGCGTTTTTCAATATAGTTGGTTTTGAACAGCTTTTCAATGATATCCGCACGGGTTGCCACGGTACCGATTCCATTCGCATCCTCTAACACAGCCTTCATACGGCTGTTGCTGATAAATTTCGATGGATGCTCCATAGCCGATAACAGGGTTGCCTCCGTATAGCGTGCCGGTGCCTTGGTAAAATGCGAGGTGATGCGCACATCCCTGATTGGATATTGCTGTCCCTTCGCAAGAGAAGGCAGATTCTGATCATCATCCTGCTCTTCATCCTCATCAAAGCGTTCGTTTTTCTGATAGAGTGCGCGCCAGCCGTCACTGATCATAATCCTTCCGCTGGCATAAAAGTCCATATGCTCACACACCGCATGAATTCTGGTCTTCTCATATTCACTTGGTTTGCCCAGTACGGCCAGAAACCTGCGAACCACCAGATCATAGATTTTCTTTTCATTTGGTGAAAGCCTGTTCAGCTCCACATATTCCTCGGTTGGGATAATGGCATGGTGGTCGGATACCTTTGTATCATCGACAAAGCGGCGGCTTACCTTATAGCCGTTTTTCAGCAAGTCACGTGCAAATGGCTCATACACATCAATACAAATCGCCTGCAGCCGTTCCTTCAGTGTCCCAACGATATCCTGACTCAGATAGCGGGAATCTGTACGGGGATAGGTCAGCAGCTTATGTGTTTCATATAAGCTCTGCATATAATTCAGCGTCTCCTTGGCACTGAAGCCGAAGCGCTGATTGGCATCCCTTTGCAGCTCGGTAAGATCATAGAGCTGCGGCGGTTGTTCCTTGTGACGCTTGCGCTCCACGTCCTGAATCGTAATCTGCTTGTGCTTCAGCTGCTTCATGAGCGTCTCTGCCTGCTTACGGTCCATTATGGACGCATTGTTGTTCTTGCGATAATCCAGCACAAAGGCACCGGCATCCACACGCAGTGTGAAATATTCCTTTGGTACGAATTTGCGGATTTCCGCTTCCCTGTCGACAATCATAGCCAGTGTCGGTGTCTGCACACGACCGGCAGAAAGCTGTGCATTGAATTTACAGGTCAGCGCACGGGTGGTGTTCAACCCAACGAGCCAGTCTGCCTCAGCCCGACATACCGCACTGCGGTAAAGGGGTTCATATTCTCTGGCATCCTTCAGATGCGCAAAGCCCTCCTTGATCGCCTTATCTGTCTGTGACGAAATCCACAGACGCTTCATCGGCTTGCGTACCCCTGCCTTTTCAAGAATCCAGCGGGCCACCAGCTCCCCTTCTCTTCCGGCATCCGTAGCGATTACAATATCACGGATATCCCCGCGGTGCAGCAGGCTCTTTACCAGCTTGTATTGTCTTGCGGTCTGTGAGATCACCTTCAGCTGCATTTTGTCCGGCAGCATCGGAAGGTCCTGCATATCCCAGGTTTCCAGACGTTTATCATAATCCTGCGGGTCTGCCAGCTCTACCAGATGTCCCAGTGCCCAGGAAACCACATACTTGTTTCCCTCCATATAACCGTCCTTTTTTATCGGACAGCCGAGAACTCTTCCCAGCTCTCTTCCTACACTCGGCTTTTCAGCCAGTACAAATGTTTTGCTCATACTTCCTCCTTGAATCCGGCCAGACGCATCAGCTCTCTGGCATTCGTTGTTGTGCATTTTCCTTCTTTCAGCCGATAATCAAAGCAGATGCGATCCTTCTCATAATATTCCGAGAAATGATAATTCACTGCCCGTATGGCCGGGTCGCCGCTCAGCTCGCACAATTCAAAATCATGTGTGGAGATCAGGGTGATGATCCACGGCTGATGCAGATGACGGATGGCACTTGTTGCACAGTAAATGCGATCCGCGCTGTTTGTACCCTTAAAAATCTCATCGATCAAAACCAGCATCGGCTCCTGCTTTCTGCTTGCCTCATTCATTTGCTGAATGCGCAGAATTTCCGCATAAAAGGTCGATATTCCCTCGCTTACATTATCATGCACACGCATCGAGGTAAAAAGGTTCATGCTGCCTGCACAAAAGGAATCGGCACAGACTCCGGCGCCTGCATGCATCAGCACAAGATTGATGCCCAGCGTTCGTAAAAAGGTGGTTTTTCCTGACATATTGGAGCCGGTTATGATATAGGTGCCGTTATCGATTGTTATAGAATTTGCAACAGCACTTCCTTCCTCCAGCAGCGGATGCACAATATTTACCGCATGCAGATAAGGAGGTTTGGGTGTACTGTCCGCAATACAGACTGCTTCCTTCGCCAGATTCAGCTGTGCAAGAGATAGATAGCTTTCCAGCTCTCCGATATCCTGCAGCCAGATGCGCAGGGTTCTGCCATAGCGCTGTCTCCAGTCCTGCAGAGCAATCACACATTGGAAATCAAGCAAACCAAAGGCGTTGACGAGGAAAAACAGGATACTGTTGGAGCGCAGCTGTACCAGCATCAGTATGCGGCGCAGTTTTTTTATGGCGGCGCAAGCTTCCTCCACATCCGAACGAATCCTGCAAAGAGCATCACTTTGAAAGGCAGTCTCCTCAATCAGATGAAAGATTCGCTCATAATCTTCAATCAGATATGCCAGTGGTGCTACGCCGGACAGCTGTTGGGCATGCTTCATAAAAAACAAAAGCGAAAGACACAGAGAAACGGTAGCCAGTATGAGAACGGGGCCATAGTGGATGATACCTGACAGAAAAAGAAGCAGTGTCATAAGTGTGAGTGCGGATACAAGAGCACACAGCATACGCACAATGCGTGGATATTGTACCTGTTCTTCTTCCATATAGCTTAGGATATGTTCCATGGTTGAACGTTTTTTTCGCTGTCCGTGACGCTCATACAGCTTTAAAAGCTGTGTCAGGGTAAAAGTGAATGTCGTCTTTCGGGCGCATTCCTGTACGGCAGCACTGCGGCTTTGCATCGCTTTGCGAGACTGCTGCTGTGCACTGAGAAGCTCTGCCAGTCGTTCTCTTCCGTATACGGTTTTTGCCACACAGAGATACTGATACAGGCTCGCGTCCCCAAACAGATCCAGATCATATGCCTGCGTATTCTCCTCATGCAGAAATTCAGAACCGGTATCCTGAAATGCTTTCCACCCATTGTTCTTGCGCCGCAGTACATCCTGCAGTACCTCCATCATAACCTCATGATCTTCTATCCTCTGTTTCAACGCCCTGTGCTTTGCGGCGATATATAGAAACAGTCCCAGTGAAAGCACACAGAGCGCATAAAACAGCTGCTCATAATAATATCCGCGAAACAGGGCAAACAGAGCAATCAGAATCAGAACACCTCGCTGCATTGCATAGGAAGAGGAGCGCTGCTTTAAGCTTCTGCATACAGCCTGTGTTTCATCGATTTTCCTTTGTAAAGTATCAATCTGCATATCTTCCCTCCTTACATGCTGTTCATTATACCATACCTTTTCGTGATTCCTGTGTGAGAAACCTAAATTTCCCAGATGAAAACTCTTTCAATTTCATGTATAATAAAAATGGTGATGTAAAATGAAACTGGAAACACGTGTCCTGCAAAATCTTACACAGCAGCAGAAGCTATCCATTCGGCAGCAGCAGGATCTGAAAATACTGGAAATGAACAACCAGGAGCTGGAATCCTGGATTGAAGAGGAGCTGGAGAAAAATCCGCTGCTGGAATTTGATGATGCCTATGAAACCGGGGCCGCATCCCATTCCCAGCAGGATTTTGACCTGCTTTTGAATTTTGTGACAAATGAGCAGACCCTTGCGGATGTACTGCAGGAGCAGATTGCCACATGTCTGCATCCGCTTCATAAGGAGCTTGCAGAGTTTATCGTCAATTCACTGGATGGAAACGGCTATCTGCAGCTGAAGGATGAAGATATCCAGCGAATGCTTCCACAGTACAGCCTGGATGACATCGAGGATACGATCAATGAGATACAGACCTTTGAGCCGGCCGGAGTCTGTGCCAGAAGCCTTCAGGAATGCCTGCTGATTCAGCTGTGCTTTGAGGACATTCCCTACTCCCAGATTGCCATCATGATTGTAAACTTCTATTTGAAGGAGGTTAGCGAGAACAAGCTTCCTGCGATAGCAGAGGCGCTGCAGATACCTCTGGAGGATGTGCTGCAGGCGATTTCCCTGATCCGCTCACTTGACCCAAAGCCGGGGGCACGCTATGCGACGAGCAGCGCCTATGTAAATCCGGACATGCAGATCGTTGTGGAGGAGAATGAAATCCATATACAGATGTTTCGCAAAACCTATGGACTGCGCATGCAAGCTCCTGTAAAGGATGCAGATGCGGACACAGCAAAATATCTGAGCCTGCAGCAAAAGCAGGCGGAGGCTCTGCTGAGCAGTATTGAAAAGCGCAATTCCACCATCGAGCGCATCATGGAGGTCATTGCCGTTGTCCAGCAGGATTTCTTTTTGCAGCATGGACAGCTGAAGCCCTTGAACATGAAGGATATCGCGGCTAAGCTGAGCCTGCACGAATCCACCATATCCCGAGCTGTATCCGGCAAATCCATCTTATTTGAACAGCAGATCATTCCCCTGAAGTTTTTCTTTCCTGCCAGAGTGAATGAGGACACGAGTGCAAACGAGGTTCATCTGCGCCTGCGCTCGCTGATTGATCAGGAGGATAAAAAGAAGCCGTACAGTGACCAGAAGCTGTGTGATCTGTTGAAGGAGGATGGCCTGGAAATATCCCGGAGAACCATTGCCAAATACCGGGATCAGCTGAAAATTCCTGCAGCAGCAAAGCGCAAACAGTTCTGATTACATAAAGAAACAGTGTGAAAAAGCAATCATCTGTATGAAAATGGTTGCTTTTTTATCTGCTTTTTCGCATACCAATGATGCTATGGTTCTTTATTGACACAAACATAAACCACATAATGACTTCAAACAGACAAGCCCTTTGAAAGGAAGCGTGTTGAAGCTTCTAAAAACAGACAAAAGCCGAAGCATAGCGCCCCGGCTTTTTCTATGAATTAGTCTTCAAACAGTTCGATTTCTTCAAACTCCTGTTTTTCCTCCTGTACTGCAGGCAGCTCACGCTGCTCGACAGCTGCAAGTGTCCGCAGGAAATAGTAATCCTGTGTGGTATGCAGCGGCGAGGAGAAGGTGGCGTCTTTGCTCATCAGACTGATATCCTTCGCAAGAATCTTCTGCGTTTCCTCATTGATGATGACAAGCTCATCATTCAGCTCATGAAGTGCAATATGCGCAATCTGATAAGGCTTGGATTTCACCTTTTTACAGATCATGCTGCCCTTGGTCGGACGTCCGGTCACATCAACATCGCTCAGCTTGATGCGCTTCATTTGACACTGATCCGTAAAGACGATCAGCTGGGAAGCATCCCCGTGAGAAATGCAGGCACTGACAATTTCATCCAGGACCAGATTCATTGCCTTCACACCCTTGGAGCGTGGAGAGGTTTCCGGAATGAGGGATACCGGATACCGGCTCACAAAGCCGTTTTTCGATGCAATCAGAATTTCATCATAAGCATAGGCGACCATCGTTTTCACGACCGCGTCCCCATCCAGCAGCTTCATATTGCTCATGGTTTTATTGTTCCGTGATACTTCATATTCCCGTACTGCCGTCTTTTTCACAAGACCGTTTTTCGTTACGGAAATCATGTAGGCATTCGTCGCAAAGCTGCGCAGGACAAAGGCATCCGTGATTTTTTCTTCTCCGCTGATGCGAATCGTGGAGTTGATATGACTTCCGATTTCCTTCCAGCGGGATTCCTCGACCTCATATACCGGCGTATAGCCATAGGTACCCTGTGTTGTAAAAAACAATACATGATCCAGCGTATTCACTTCCCCATAGCCGACCAGATGATCGCCTTCCTTTAAGCCGGTCATATCGTCTCTGCTGGCACCGTAGCTGCGCATGGATACCCGCTTGAAATAGCCGTCACGGGAAATGGTGAACATCACCTGTTCACTGTTGATCATCGCAAGCTTGTCGATAACGATTTCTTCAATTTCATGCTCAATACTTGTCAAACGCGGTGTCTTAAAGGCCTTTTTCACCTCATTCAGCTCACGGATCATGACCTTTTTCAGCATTTTTGGATTCTCCAGAATATCGTGCAGCTCCTCTATTTCATTCAGCAGTGCGGCATATTCCTCACGCAGCTGCGTAATATCCGTGGAAGACAGACGATACAGCCGCATGGTAACGATTGCCTCTGCCTGTGCATCGCTGAAGGCAAAGGCATCCATGATGCGGCGCTTGGAATCCGCCTTGTCCTTGCTGGCA
>UMIQ01017139.1_pt1 | contig 10511 bp, 5 predicted proteins | sample 1965851 | NCBI WGS metagenome assembly UMIQ01 (sample SAMEA4836129, study PRJEB28245) | human gut metagenome | biome: gut microbiome; material: fecal sample | place: Denmark | collected 2008 | reverse complement strand
TGCCCCAGCGCTTCTCCTGGACCTGCCGGTCCCCGGAGGGGGAGTGGCACGTTACTGAGGGAGGCTCCGGCACCGACCAGGACACCGGACTGGAAACAGAGGACCTGCACCTGATCGGCTACCCCTGGGACCAGGTCACCCTGACCCTAAACTGGACCCGGTTCTCCCCCCTGGACGTCTCTCTGACCCTCCCCGCCGTGGAGTAAAGAGACGCCACCCGAACCGTCCAGACTCTGCGGACCGCGTCAAATACCTTGATACCGGAGCTTCCGGCAAACACGGAGCGGCACAGCGTTGGCTGTGCCGCTCCACTTCTGTGACCACTATTTTGCGGCTGTCCGCTCCGCCCGGGCAAAGGACAACAGCTCCTCCCGGTCGTTGGCCGCGCGCTCATCCAAAACCGCATCCAGGCATTTCTGGAGGACAGCCCCGATCTCCCGCCCCCGAAACCCCAAGTCCAGCATATCCGTTCCATTGACCGCCAGGTCCTTCAGGGAGAAGCAGGCCTCTTCTCGAAGGATCTCCTCGACTATGGCGTCCATCGTGTCAAAGACGGCAAGCCGCGGCTTGCAGACAGCCGATTGCCCCAGGGTATCCGCCCGGTGGAGCCCGATGAGCTGCCGGGCGGCCTCCACGCCATGCTTGCTCAGCAGCCTCTTGATCCGCTTTCTGTCCGCTGTAAGCGGCATATCATGATAGCGGACAAGGCGCGCGATCCGTTCCCTGCCGTCACGGTCGAAGCGGAGCCTGTCCAGAATCCGCTCTGTCATGACAGCGCCCTGTTCCGCATGTCCGAAAAAATGCCCAACGCCGTCTTCCGTCAACGAAAAGCAGGACGGTTTTCCCATGTCATGGAACAGCGCCGCCCAGCGCAGGACGGGCTCCGGCGGGGTATGCTCCACCACCGCTATGGTATGCTCCCAGACATCTCTGTCATGGTGCGGGTTGCGCTGGTCGAAACCGAACATGGGCACAAGCTCCGGGATCAGGACCTCCAATACATCGGCAAAGCTGCGTAAAACGGCCGCCGCGCCTCTCCCGCAGAGCAGTTTCGTCAGCTCAGCCTGAACGCGCTCCGCCGCGATCCGTTCGAGCAGCGCCCTGTTGCGGTGGACCGCGGCTGCAGTCCCAGGTTCGATGGTCATGCCATACACCGAGGCAAACCGAAGGGCCCGCAGCATCCGCAGGCCATCCTCCCGGAATCTGCGGTCAGGGTCCCCCACACACCGCACCAGACCAGCCTCTATGTCCGCCCTTCCTCCCACAAGATCAACCACTCCGGCCGCCGGATGGTACGCCAGGGCATTCATGGTGAAGTCACGGCGCTCCAGATCTTCTTTCAGACTGCGGGTAAAGCTGACTGCATCCGGGTGGCGGTGGTCCGTGTAGCCGCCATCCACACGGTAGGTGGTGATCTCCAGCTGTATGTGGTCGATCACCACGGTCACAGTGCCGTGCTTCAGTCCGGTTTCGATCAGCCGGAAGCCGGCAAAGACCGCCTTGACCTGCTCCGGCAGGGCGTTCGTGGCAATGTCCCAGTCCTTGGCCGGGCTGCTGTCCCTCACAAAATCCCGGACCGCGCCTCCGACCAGATAGGCCTCATATCCGGCTGCCTCCAGCAGCTCCAGCGCGGTGTTCACCTGAGGCGCCAGCTTCATCATCCAAACATCTCCAATGCGGCGAGGAACAGCCTGTTGAGTTCCTCCCAGTCCCTGCTCACTTCTTTTGGGTACCGCTCCACCAGAGCCCGCACCTCCACAATGCTCGCCTCCAAATATTCGTCGAGGACGCCGATCCTTGGGATCATTTTCACCTCGGGGGAATTCACCTTGAGGTCCAGCAGCGTTTCCCGGATCAACGCTTCCACAGTCATCCTCTCCTTTATATGTTTTTTCTGCCGGGCGGACGGCCCTCTATCTCCTCCCGTCCCGTGGACAGGAGATCTCCACCATCTCCTCGATCATGTGGTGGAGCGCCTGGGCCTGGGCGGTGTCCGCCGCCCGGTAGTATACCTCTTTCCCCTCCCGGCGGCTGACCAGCAGGTGGCTGGAGCGTAGCAGACGCAGGTGGTGGGCCACCGCCGGAGGCGTCATCTCCACGATGCCTGCCAGCTCGGTCCCACAGGCCTCGCAGTGGCACAGCAGCCAAAAGATCCGCAGGCGGCTGGCGTCGCTGAGCTGCTTGAACAGGACGGATACCGTTTGAAGCTCCTCTACCCGGGGAATATGCTCCGGCGGAAGGGACTCCGGCCGGTTGGGGCGCTGACAGTCTGACATGGTGCATTCTCCTCTCTTTTGCACCAGTATACCACGCTCCCATCGGTTTGCAAACAGGAAGACGGCACTCTCTTTCCCCCGATCGGGAATGAATGTTTCCCATTCGGAAAAAAATACTGCGAACCGGTTGACTTCCGCCGCAACTGCGTGTATGATAGAAGCACAAACGATTAAGCAATCTTTTAATTATCAGAAAGGAGAGCACCCAACATGAAAAAGACCTACCAGATCGAAGTGGACTGCGCCAACTGCGCCAACCTGATGGAGAACGCCGCCAAAAAGACCGACGGGGTCCGGAACGCCGTGGTCAATTTTATGACTCAGAAAATGATCGTGGAGTTTGAGGACGGGCAGGAGCCCAAAGCCGTCATGCAGGCCGTCCTGAAAGCCTGCAAAAAGGTGGAGCCAGACTGTGAGATCGCGCTGTAAGGACCGGCGCCGCGCCCCGGAGGCCGATGGGCAAGGGGGCGCGTTTTCTTTCTCTTACGATTCAACATATACTTAATGGTTATTTTTGAAAGGAGTGTTTCCCATGAACAAAAAGCAGAAAAAGACGCTCGCCCGGATCGTCCTTGCGGCGGTCCTGGTAGTGACACTGGGCCTGCTCCCCATCCGGGGGTCGCTCAGGCTGGCCCTGTATCTGCTCACCTATCTGGTGATCGGATCCGACATTCTGAAGAAGGCCGGCAGGGGGATCTTGAACCGGCAGGTCTTTGACGAGAACTTCCTGATGGCAGTGGCTACCGTGGGCGCTTTCTCCTTGGCCATTTATACCCGCAGCGGGGACTATACCGAGGCCATCGCGGTCATGCTGTTCTATCAGATCGGCGAGCTGTTCCAAAGCTATGCCGTGGGCAAGAGCCGGAAGAACATCAGCGCTCTGATGGACATCCGCCCGGACTATGCCAATATCGAGCGGGACGGCCGCCTGGAGCAGGTGGACCCGGAGGAGGTGGCCGTGGGCAGCGTCATTGTGGTCCAGCCCGGCGAGAAGATCCCCCTGGACGGCCAGGTCATCGAGGGCAGCTCCACCCTGAACACCAGCGCCCTGACTGGTGAGAGCCTGCCCCGGGAGGTCCAGGCGGGAGAGGCGGTCATCAGCGGCTGCATCAACATGACCGGCGTGCTGAAGCTCCGCACCACCAAGGAGTTCGGGGAGTCCACCGTCTCCAGGATCCTGGATCTGGTGGAGAATGCCAGCTCCCGCAAGTCCAGGTCCGAGGACTTCATCTCCAAGTTCGCCCGGTTCTACACCCCGGCGGTCTGCTGCGCCGCTCTGGCGTTGGCGCTCCTGCCGCCGCTGGGACAAATGCTGTTCCTGGGCACAGCCCCCGCCTGGGGGACCTGGCTCTACCGTGCCCTCACCTTTCTGGTCATCAGCTGCCCCTGCGCCCTGGTCATCAGCATCCCCCTGAGCTTTTTTGCCGGTCTGGGCGGGGCCAGCAGGGAGGGCGTGCTCATCAAGGGCTCCAACTATCTGGAGACGCTGGCCCAGACCCGCTATGTGGTCTTTGACAAGACGGGCACCCTCACCCGGGGCGTGTTCGAGGTCAACGGCATCCACCACAACCAAATGAGCCGGGAGCAGCTGCTGGAGTACGCCGCCCTGGCGGAGAGCGCCTCCTCCCACCCCATCAGCAAAAGCCTCCAGCGGGCCTGCGGCCGGGAGCTCGACCGCAGCCGGGTCACCGACATTCAGGAGATCAGCGGCCACGGCGTCACCGCCCAGGTGGACGGCATCCCAGTGGCCGCAGGCAACGACAAGCTGATGCGGCGGCTGGGGCGGGAGCCCATTCCCTGCCACAGCGTGGGCACCATCATCCATCTCGCGGTGGACGGGACCTACGCGGGCCACATCGTCATCTCCGACACGGTGAAGGAGCACTCCAGAGAGGCCATTCGGAAGTTGAAGGCCGCAGGGGTGAAGCAGACCGTCATGCTCACCGGCGACGCCAGGCAGGTGGCCGAGGCGGTAGCCGCCGAGCTGGGCGTGGACCAGGTGTACAGCGAGCTGCTGCCCGCCGACAAGGTGACGAAGGTGGAGGAGCTGCTGGAGCACAAGGCACCCAAGGAGAAGCTGGCCTTTGTGGGGGACGGTATCAACGACGCCCCGGTGCTGTCCCGGGCAGACATCGGCATCGCCATGGGCGCCATGGGCTCCGACGCTGCCATTGAGGCCGCCGACGTGGTGCTGATGGACGACGACCCGCTGAAGATCGCCAAGGCCATCCGGATCTCCCGCAAGTGCATCCGCATCGTCTATCAGAACATCGCCTTTGCCCTGCTGGTCAAGTTCGCCTGCATGGCCCTGGGGGCCGTGGGCATCGCCAATATGTGGCTGGCCATCTTTGCCGATGTGGGTGTGATGGTTCTGGCCGTCCTCAACGCCATCCGTGCTCTGTTCGTACACAGGCTGTGAGATACAGAAAAGCCGGCGGGACCGAGTATTGAAGTGACCCCCAAAAGTTAGACAATATTTGAAAAGAAAATTGTTTAGGCAGCCGAAGGGGCTTGTTGTCTGTGAATGGCGGGCGACAAGCCCTTTAGCTTTGTCTTTATGCAGCGGTTGTTGTAGTAGTCCAGATAATCCAACAATTCCAACTGAAAATGTTCCATAGATTCGAATTTCTGGAGGTACAGCAGCTCACTCTTAAGTAGACCAAAGAAATTTTCCATCACAGCATTATCCAGACAATTCCCTTTTCGGCTCATGCTTTGTCGGAGCCTCTTCCTTCTGAGCATTCTCTGGTACTGTTTGTGCTGGTATTGCCACCCCTGGTCTGAGTGGAGGATCAGATCCGTCCCGCCCGGTATGGTTTCAAAAGCCTTCTCCAACATGGTGGTCACCATGCTTAGAACGGGACGTTGAAAAAGCGAATAGCTGACCAGATACCGTAGCGATATGGAGCACCACGTCAAACCGTATCTGGGCCAAAAGAAGCTCACACAAATTACACCGGCAGACCTGCGGAAGCTCTATGACACCTTAAAACAGTGTGGCAGAGTACATCCACGTCCCGGTCAAAGCCGTGGGTTGTCCACCACCACCGTCCACGGCATCCACACCACCCTCCACCATGCGCTGAAGTCTGCGGTAGTCGAACGCTCGCTGTGCTGCCTGTATGGTCAATAATGCGGCCCACGGAATTGCATTTTCCGTGGGCCGCACAAAAGAAGTGATGTAGAGTGGTTGGTAATCCAGCAGATTATCTTGCCACATTTTTGCAATACTGCATCAGAATTACAGCAAGCTGTGCTCTGGTGGCATTGCCCTGGGGATTCAGGGTGCCGTCACCCATGCCGGAGATCAAGCCGTTTTCCACAGCCCAGCACATGGCATCGGAAGCGTAATCCGCAACCTTGCCCGCATCAGGGAAGCGGTCCATGCCGCCTGCCGCAGCCGGGCTGCCGGCATACTTCCACAGCATAGTAGCCAGTTGCTCACGTGTGATGTTGCCGTCGGGGTTGGAACCATCGGACACGCCGTTCCGCTTGGCCCACTCCATGCCCTTCTCATACCACACGCTTCCGCCAGTGGTGTCCTCGCCGTCAAAGCGGGCCAGAACGGTCATCATCTGGGCGCGGGTCATGTTGGCATCGGGGGTAAAGGTGGCCGCGGTAGTCCCGGCAAACATCTCACGGGCCGTCACGAAGTCGATGGCAGCCCCTGCCCAGTGGCCGTTGGTGTCGGTAAAGTTCTTGGCGTTGTCTATAATCTTCACGGTGGCGCTACCGTCGAGTTTCAGGGCCACACCGTCCCCGGTGACCACAGCGGTCTTGACGAGTTCCTCAGTGCCATCGGCTCTTACCAGAATAGCCACGGTGCTGGGAGTGACTTTCTCCACAGGGATCTCCACTTTGACGCTGCCAGCGCTCTTGGGCACAGTGACGGCCACGGCGGGCGCGTCCTTGACGGACTTGGCGGCGGGCACCTCCACCGGCAGCTTCACGTTTTCGCCGGACTTGGCCGCTTCCTCCACCGCGGCGGAGGAGACGGTGGCATTGACCTGGGTGATATTTCCGTTCTTGTCGGTGACAGTGGTTCCAGTGGAGCCATCCGCAGTCTTATTGATCTCCGTCACGGTGCCATCTTTCTTTGTCTCTATGGTAGAAGTGGAGCCGTCAGGGTTCTTGGTGACCTCAGTCACAGTGCCGGTGGTCTTGTTGACAGTAGTCGTGGTAACGGAACCGTCAGGGTTCTTCTCAGTAGTGGTTGTGGTGTTGGAAGAACTGCCGCCGGAAGAACTGCCGCCGCTGGAGGAAGCTGCCACAGTCCCGACATCGGAATAGCCCACTTCTTTGCCGCTCTCATCCAGCAGCACGGCAAATACTCTTTCGCCGCTGTTGATACCGCTGAGGGGGACAACCGTCTCCTCAGTACCAGCAGAAGCGTTGCCGACTTCCTCAGCGCACAGGCCATCCACCATGACATTGGAGACCGTCAGAGTCTTTTCCGTCTCCCGATCAAAGTCCACCGGCAGGGTCACGATGTCAATATCATAATCGGAATAGCGCTTGACACCGTTGTCATCCTCGGTCATCATGCTTTCGTCAAAGACCAGCGTTTTGTCATCATAGTAGTTGAAGTCTGGCATACCGGTGCTGGGGACGGCGGGAGAATAGGAGTTCAGATAGATCTTGTCATTGGCCAGATCAAAATAGAGCATTTTGATATAGCCGCTGCCACCCTCATCTGCAGACTGATAGTCGGTGCAGATTTGGTAGACGGTGTGTTTTTCACCACTGTCACTGGTCAGCTCCACAAAGTTGACGGAGGAACCGTGATAGTGACCGTTGAGGATAGCCATGACCTGGGGATGGTTCTTGCACACACCGTTGAGCAGAATGCGGCTGGTGTAGCTCTCGGTTGCCGTGGCATTGATGCCGCCATGGGTGGTAATGATGGCGCGGGTACCGGGGTGTGCATCCAGAACGGAGTTGATCCAGGCAATCTCGTAGGTGTAGATGTCCCAGCTTATACTGATGAAGAGAATCTCCTCACCGTCCACTTCTACAACATCATAGTGCCCAAGATTGTTTTTGTAGGACCCGCCGTAGTAGGACTTGTCCTTGTAGTATTCCTCTCCGAAATACTTCCAGTAGAGATCGTACACCATGTTGCCGTGGGCCACATCGTGGTTGCCACCCAGAACGCCGGTGGGGATCCCGGCATCTTCCAGCCGCTTCTGCTGAGAACGTGCGAAAGCGAACTGATACTCCTCGTTGAACTCATCGGCAATGTCGCCGGTATGGAAGACATATTTGATATTCAGGTCATCCTTTTTGTCGATGATCCAGCTCACCATATCCTGATAGTGCTGGTTATACCGCTCGGCATAGTACTGAGTGTCCGTATACCAGGCGATGGCGAAGTCATAGTTCTCCGGAACCGCTGTACCGTCCCAATCATCGTTGTCCCCGACCTCGGTGTTAAAATCATCTGCCTGGGTATAGGGGGTATTGGCGATGGTGCGGGCCTGGATCAGGACGCGGACAGTGCCGTCAGCGACGGCAGACGCAGGCACCAGAGCCGTGAGCGTATTGCCATCCCGGTCCACATCCAGCAGCTCCCATGCGTTGTCCCTGAGCACATAAAGCTGAACGTCTTTGCCGTAGTTATCTGCCACAGTCAGCTGCACACGGATGTTCTCTTCCTCTCCGCTGACAGGGATCTCCAGGATCTGATAGGGGTACTGACCGTTATCAGATACAGTAGCGCCGGTGCCGGTCTTGGCCGCAGCCTCAGCGGTGCTATCCCCCGCACCCTCCAGGATGTTGAAGTTCTCAATGCGCTGTGCCTTCCGCACGGACACGCTAGCTGCACCCTCCACAGCGGCCACCTGGGCCTGGGTGCCGTTGAGGGTCAGGGAAACGGTCAGGTCCATGGGTTCTTCCTCCACCCCCACAGGCTCCGTATTCTGAACCTTAAAGGAGATGTTCTGCACCTGGTCGCCTGTAGTCACGGTCAGGGTATGAACGCCATCGGCCAGGGCGGTGGTGTCCAGAGAAAGTGCCTGGGCATCCACATATCCTGCAGGGATGGTGAAGGTCATCTTCACATAGATGTACTGGTTGGCAGAGTCGCCGATCTTGATGGAGCTGGAGGAATCAAGGGCTACGATATCCCGTGTGGTGATGTTCTGGCCCACACAGGAATCGGGTGTCAGAACCGTCCCGTCCCGCAGAACCAACCGCAGGTCGGAAGCCACAAAGTCCTCGTTGTTCTCGTCCGTATAGGCTTCCCAGCAGGAGCCGTAGGTGGCGGGACGCAGGGTCAGTTCAATGGACGCGCTGCCCTCACCATTGTACTTGAAGTACTGCTGTCCCACAGGCATGGCCAGACAACCGTCAGCGGGGATGGTGCTGCACTTGGAGAAGGTGCCAATGATGGTGCCGGTCGCCTCCGTATCACCGCCGGTGGTCAGGCCGTTTTTGAAGTAGCTGTCCACTCCGGTGTAGTCAAAGACGAAGTAGGCGCCACGCTCCATGGCAGCGGCAGAGTCCAGCGTCTCACCGTCCAGGGTAAAGGTGGGAGTGGCTGCACCGCTATAATCCTTAGCCGAGATCTGAACGGTGCCGGAATAGGGTTCGCTGCTCACGTCTGCGCTGTTGAAGTTCACGCGCAGCCCGGTCTGTTCCCCGTCGTTGTGGATCTGCACTCTGACTGGCTCAGTCTGGGTATAGCGGTAGGCGTTGTGGAACCGGACATAGTATTCCACCCAGTCAGCTCCCTGAAGATAGCCGTCCTGAATAAAGGCGTACCACTTGTTGTAGATGGCAAAGGAGGTAGTCTGGAACACCTCGTAGCCGTCCATTTTGTCCGTCTTCCAGCAGAGCTCGGCAGAGGTCACGGGCAGAGCCTCCGTGCCGGCGTAGGAATAGGGGATGCGGAGGCTTTCACCCTGCTGCAGCCCCTCCTCCAGGACCTTCAGCGCCTCAGTATCATAGGGGCTGGTGGAAAGTTCCACGGTAGGTCTGGAGTTGTCATCGGCTATGAACGTGATCTGGCCATCTGCCACCACGCCCATATTGGTGCTGCTCTGGGCGGCGTAGACCTCCATCAGCGGACCCTCTATGGAAACCTTCAGGTCCACGCTCTTGTTGTCCTTCAGATCGCTGACGCCATCCCAGAAGTAGCGGGAAACCAGGGTTTTGGTGTCGCCCTCACCCTTCTCATACAGGTCAAAGCCCCGCAGGGTATTGCTCAGACCGTTCTGGGCGGTGAAGATGTAGACGGGCACCTCGTCCGGGATGGCGTAGGCGGCACGGAATTCCGCCAAGGTTGGGAAAGTCTGATAATCTGTCCCCTGGGTTAGTCCGTCCCCTGCGCGGTAGCACCAGAGAACCACGGTGCTGTGGGCAGGAACGGTGCAGTTTTCCTGCGAGCCGACGCACTGGGTTGGATCCTCATTGGCGGCATACTGGTAGATTGGCAGGGCCTTGTAGCTACCCTCTTGTACTCGGTAAGCAAGCTCATACTCCTGGTTCAGGTCGATGGCCTGATCTGTGGTGTTGGTCAACTCCAGGCACTCCATCAAGTCGTTTTCAGCACTGCCGTAATCTGCGTTGCGGTTGGTGTCGTTGGGGCGGATCTCCGTGATAAACAGGCCGTCGGGTGTCAGGTCCTCCGGTGCGTCAACGGAACGCCGCCCGCTGAGCTGGGCGCTGCAGGCAAAGCCCGCACTGGTCAGCTTCTTGGCCTGCCAGACCTGCATGGTACTGCCGGCCTCCGGGATCTGGAGGTGGACGGACAGACCGTCGGCGGTCACATCGTCAGTGGTGGTATTGTAGTGATAGTAGGAGAGGATGTTGCCCTCGGTATCTTTGATAGCAAAGCCCCGGTCATTCTCAGCAAAACCGTTCTGACCGCTGACCTTATAGACCTTGACATCATCAGCGATGTTCATGGCTGCGCGGAACTGTGCCTCTGTGGCATAGTCCTTGCCGACCTCGCCGCCCAGATCGGTACGCTGGCTCCAGAACACGGCGCTTTCCCCGGCGGGGATAACAACGTTTTCAAAGTTGCCGTCCACAGTGGTCACGGTGAGCTGCTTCATGGTATGGCTGCCACCGCTGGGGTACTCATACCAGAGGCCGTAGTCTGAGTTGAAGTTGACATCCTGATCAGACGTATTGGTAATCTCCACAAACTCCATCTGGTCAGAAGCATTGGAAAACTGGGAATTCCGCTTGACATCGTTCTGATAGATTTCTGTCAGCCACAGGCACTGCTGG
>UMIQ01006678.1_pt1 | contig 10843 bp, 15 predicted proteins | sample 1965851 | NCBI WGS metagenome assembly UMIQ01 (sample SAMEA4836129, study PRJEB28245) | human gut metagenome | biome: gut microbiome; material: fecal sample | place: Denmark | collected 2008 | reverse complement strand
TGCGGAGTTAGTGCAGGTTCCGGCGGTCTTGTGTCCGGGGTGGCCTGTCCTGTTTCGGGGTTGTAGCGCCACCCCTGCTCTACATCGTCCTGTACCTCTACACAGCGCCGTGCAAATGCCTCGCTATACCACTTCTCCGGCGGGAGTGCATATTCCGGGATGATTTCGCGGACAGTGTTATCCTCGTTCAAATAAACCGTTTTCATCAAAACGCCCCCCTACCGTAAATCGCTACATATCCGTGTCCGCCTCTCCCCCCATTTCCAGAGGATTTTTGCTGGTAAAGGAAATTGCAGCCGCCGCCAGCACCACCACCGCCGCCACCTCTGCTGCCATCCGCACCATTGGTTCCGTTTGCGGATGAGGTGGCTCCGTTGCCTCCCCTTCCGCCGCCGCTGCTTCCACCGGATGCTCCTTTCCCATCAGAATTACCGGTCGATGAACCTTTGCTGTTACCGCCGCCACCGCCGCCACCTGGGGCCCTTATTCCAAATGTCATTATAAGAGAGCCATCTTCTCCCTGTTCAGATACAGTTTCATTAACATGTCCTCTTCCGCCAAAGCCAGGACCAGAAGTGATATTTGAAGCCACACCACCAGCTTTACCAGCATAGAAGCTATCCCCTGGAGATCCTCCTGCCGCTGTAATTCCGAAAGCGCTGCTACTGCCTCCGTTCATGCCTTTTCTGCCGCCGATATCGCTGTTTGCACCGTTGGGGCTCACTGAAGTCCCCCCGCTTCCACCAGAGCCGATAACAATATTTTTATTTGAAATTTTAGTGCTGTCTAAAAAATAAGCAACAACTACTTCTCCAGCACCGCCGCCACCGCCGCCTCTACCTTCCCACTCGTTGTAATATTCGTTTGTTTTTCTTATCTCGCCCACACCGCCTCCTCCGCCAGCGCCAACCACAATCACAAAAATATCTGTATATTTGCGGTCGAACGTATGGGTAAAGCTCCCCGGCGATGTGTATTCCTTTACTAGGCTATATCCGATTGAGCCAAGCGCCTGTTCAACACTCGTATCCACGTACCGCTTGTTGGCGGCGTGGTTTTCGCTGGTCGGTAGCCCGCTTAAAGTGAGAGGCCCCGTCATAGTCCCGCCAGTCAAAGGCAGATACTCGCCTCCGCCCTTCCCCGCCAGCTCGTCGATAGCCTCTTGCACATTGGTGGCCTCCAGGCCGCTGCCCGTGTTGCTGTAGCCCACATATTCGGCGGAGAGGTCGCCGCCCTCTCCGTCTTCTGTCACCTCAATGGTGTACGGCCCTTCGCCCAGGCTCTCCCCCATCTGCATCGTGCCGCCGCCGGGTATTGAGAGCCAGGGCGCAGCCGTGGCGATAGCGGCTAACTGGGCGGCGTACTGCTCCAGTGTGGTGCCCTCCGGGGGTTCTATGCCCATAGCCTGTAGTGACGCTGCAATACTTGCCTTAGCGGCGGACAACCGGTCGATTTCGCCCTGAATACTCATACCACACCTCCCATCAGATTGCCGCAAGGGCCTCCTCAATGTCGTTGGTCAGTGCCACCTTTCCTGTGCCGGTGTGGTAACCTGCGGGCACAGCGTACTCGGTGACCGTCAGTCCATCAATGGTAGCCTGCACCGCCCCATTGTTGGGCATGGCGCCCGCCGCTTCCGCTCCATCCTGTCCCACGAATACCTTATTCGCCAAGACATCACCGGCCGCCGCGGTCACCCCGGAGACATCGGCGTACTCCACCGGAATGGCCTCCACTGTGACTTGGGACAGGGCGTCGTAGCCTTCGTCGGCGGTGATATCCTGCTTGGCCTTGGTGGGCGTGACAGTCTTGGCCTGTAGCTTAGATGCCTCCCCGGAATAGGTGCCAGCCACGCCCAGGATGGTAACACCACTCTTGATATTGCCCGCCACCAGCTTCTCTTTTTCCGTGTTGGCAATACCTACAGTTCCCTGGCCATTGTGGTAGCCGGCGGGGACATTGTAAGGCTTGGCCGCGTCGGTAATGGACCCGGAGACGGCCCCATTGTTCTTAATACCCTCCACGGCGGTAACACAGTCCTCCAGATCGGCGGTGGACTGGGCCAGGCCCAGGGCCACCAACGCCGCCCGCATGGTGTTGCGCAGGCCCTGAAGCCTGGTAATCTCGGTCTGTATGCTCATACTCTTTGCCCCTTTCACAGTGAGGCCAGCAGGGCCTCAATATTTCCAATCTCTACAAACACCGCCGCCGAGGTGACCGGCTTGGTGTTGTCCTCCTCCACGGCATTGGCGGCGTCTACCATCAGCACGTTCTCTTCTACCTTGAGGCCCGCCCCAATCTGGTAGGGGACGCCTCCTCCGCCAGCGGCGCCGCCCAGTTGCCCCTTGAGGGCCCCGCGTGTCCCCAAACTTCCATGAAGTTCAGTCACGGGTCACATCCCCCTCCAGTACGAACCGGGCGGGCGGGATGATGGTGGCCACCGTCCCGTCCTTTGCTGTGAGCTGCACATCATAGGCATATTCGCCAGGAGTCAGATCGTTGGTGTCCTCATGATTCAGCAACACGAAGGCCGTGCCCTCCCGAAAGGAGGTCACTGTCTTTTGCAACACCTCCCGTCCCATGGGCCAGGCCACGGTGAGGGTGACTGTGTCCCCATCCTCAAATGGCCGCTCCGTGCCGTCGGAGAGCTGGCAGGTCACCACTAGTTGCTCCGTGTCTCCCCGGATCATACGAATATCGTTGCCGTTGATGGTCACGCGGCCTCACCTCCCTTACATCGCTGCAACCTTGTCCAGCAGCTCGTCAATCTGTTCGCCGCTGTATTTACTGGTGTAGTATTCGGTTGGTTCTTCTGCTGCTTCTCTGGCTGATAATTTCCGCTCAAGTGCCGCTACACGCTCCTCCAGAGTCAGTTCCATTTTCTCACCTCACACAATTAGCCGACGGCCAAGCCGATCCAGCAATGCACGGCCGCTTTTATCCCGGATCGGGCCGGAGACCAGTTTTTTTCTCACTCCAAAATACAGGATTACACCGCCTGGCCCTCCGTTTGACCCACGAGAGCCTTTCCCCGCCGAGCCGCCGTCATTAGTAATCCAGATGCCAGCCGCTCCTCCAAACTCAAAGGGCTCCGCGGATGCAAAAACGCCTCCGGCGCCACCACCGCCGCCGCCGCCATGTCCACCATTTCCTCCAGTCCCAATTTTATTTGGGGCTTCAGGGGGATCAGGGGATGCGCCATCTCCGCCTTCGGCTCCTTTCCCGCTTGTTTCGCCGCCTCCTGGTCCTCCATTCTTCCCAAGTGCGGCTCCGCCGCCGGCTCCACCGCCGTAAATCCGCACTTGTTCTGATCTTAGATTATCATATGACCACTCATAGGGAGTTCCGCTTTGACCGCCAGTATTCGGAGGGACATCCTCGCCGCTCTCTCCATATTCCCCTCTTCGGCTGGATGCCTGCCCGCCACGGCCACCCGCAGCACCGTTAACACCTTCAGTTCCCGGCTTTGCAAGTTCTTCTTCCGTTACCGGGTCCACGTATCCGATCTCAGACGAGGCCCCCTGTGCAGACGATAGATCCCCGAACGTGGTCTCACCACCAGCAGCACCCACGGCCCCATTCGTCGCTCCTCCAACGCCTGGGGTGCCGCACTCATAGTGGATGACCTGACCAGGGGCAACATCAATTGTCGCCCGGTAGACCTTTCCGCCAGCGCCTGGAGAGCCCTTGTCTCCGCCTTGCCCGCCATCTTCTGGCGAATCGGACCAAGATCCTCCGGCGTTTTGATCCTTCGAAGTCACAATAAGCTGAGATGAGCCGCCCGATTCGCCGTCAAAACCAGCCTGCGCACCGGTCCCAGCCTGGATACATACCACTGTAAGGGTGTAGGGTCAGCCATTTGGTACAACCTCCTTCTTGATAGTCAATTCGATTTGTACTTGATACAGCCCCGCCCCGTTCTGAGAAATATCGTAGAGCGTGGCATACTGAACCGCGATCCCTTCCACGGAATAACGTCCGGGCAATTCTGGATAGTTCCCTTGATCTTCCTGATCCTCCAGCCAGCTCGCCAGGGACTCCAGAAAGTCGTAGTTTTCAGCCCGATCCGCCTCGTCCCCTGCGCACTCCAGGGCAAAGAAGTGGTATCGGCTGGTATAGTAACGATTACCGACCACATCCTGGGTGGCCGTTCCACCGCCCGCAGGGGCCAGGGAGTAAGAGGGCGGTGCCGCCCTGGTCAGGTCTGTCAGAATTTCGCCCAGCGGACGGAGCTCCATCCCCTCGTAGCCCTCCAAAAAGTCTTGAAGTGCCTGCAAAATACTCACAGCACCCTGCCTCCCCTATAAGCTCGATTTGCCTCCGCCACAATGTCGGCGGTATGTACCCGTTTCATGCGGTCAAACCATCTGGCCCCCCGCTTGGGGGCCCCATGGAATTGCAGCTTTTTCCCGGTATACTTTTTGGGGGCTTTCGGCGAGAAAAATCCCACCAACTGTCCCCCCTCATGCAGCGGGACGTTCGGCCCCATAACCCTGCCTTCGTACAGATAGTGCGCGTAGGGTGCCGTCCACTGTACCCGTCCAGAACCTACCACTGTTCCGGTAATTCCGCTGTTACGCAGCGCCCCGGACTGGAACGGCAGAAACGGCTCTGAAAAGCGGAGAACACTGGAATCTATAGCCCGCTGGGCTCTTTGCAGCCCTGCCTTCCTCTTCCGCTTGAAATGCGGATTCCAGTGGAAGCTATAGCTCATTCCATCACCGCCTCCACATGGGACAGCCTGCCGAAGTCCAGGCGGTCCGCCTCTGATACCCGAAGGCCGCCCATGGCCACAATGTCCTTGGCCGTCCTCACCGCCCCGTACCCTTCGCCCTTTGCGGCGTAATCTCCCGCCTGAATGGCCGTGGTGATGGGCATATAAACCTTGACGCCATTCGACGCCGAGGCCCCGGTCTTGCGAAGCTGCTCACCCCGTCTGTCCTCCCACAAGCATCCGTTGACCACTTCTGCGGTGTAGCTCTCGTCTGCGCCTCTGCGCCAGATTGTTACGGTATGCGGCCACACAGCGATTCGCCTCCCCGGTACAGCAGGCCGGTATTCCCCAGCCACATCCACGCGGCATCCCGCCGTTTCTGCGCCGGGCTGGCCGTCTGTGCATAGGTCCGGGACCAGGAGCCCACGCTTTCCGACGCTACAACGCCAGCGCCCTCTTCCCGCTCGGCCTTGTACTCCTCAGCTACGGCGCATAGCGCCATCTGGCACCGCTCCAGCAGTTCCGAGTCCAGGTCGGCCGCCGTCCTGCCCAGGGTCAGCTCCTCCAGGCAGGCGGCGGCATCCCGGCTGAGTGCGGGCCACTCCGCCGCGGCGATCCTGTCGCCGTGATAGATCCCCCTATAAAATTCATATCCTGCGGTCAGCATGGCCCGCCCCCCTGTTCCTTAACCTGCGCCGGCCACCTTGCGCACCCGGGCCAACTTGGAGTTAGTCACACGGTAGCCGGTATTCATCTCCACCTGGGCCAGAGAGCCCGCAAACCGCTCGGAGTCGATGATGCGGGCCACCTCGAAGTTGCTCACCACGGACAGGGTCTCATGGTAGTACATGACATACTGCACCTTGCTCATGTCCACAGTCTTCTGCGCACCGGTGTGGTCGTAATACTTGATGCTGCCGGTGGCACCATTGGCCTCCACGAAGGTGAAGCCCAGCCACTGGCCCACGTTGCCGGTGGCCGCGATACGGTCGTTAGTGCTGGGAGTGAAATCCTTGCCCGCCGCCTTGAGCACCAGGCCATAATACTCCGGGGTGCACATGACCACGTTGGCCCGGCCTTTGTCCTTCACGATCTCGGTACGGGTGTCGATCAGGTCGGACTTGACGGTATCCTCCGTGATGGCCACCGTTGCAGTGGCCGCCTTACCCTCCTGAGCCAGGCAGGCGATGCCGCACTGCATCCAGCCCTCCCGGCACTCCTGGATAGCGGTGGCCAGATACTCGTTGCCCGCCGCGAAGCTCACTGCCGCGGCCTGGACGCCATAGATCTTCTTGGACTTCTGGAAGTTGTTGTTGATCTGAATGGGGATCAGCGTATCAGCGGCCACCTCGTCAGTGAAGTCCCGGCCGGGGGTGCCCGCCTCCACGGCGCTAGTGTTGAGCTGGTGGACGAAGATTTGGCCGGCGGGGCCAGTCTCGTACTTGTCGGTGCAGGTCACACCGGGCACCAGAATCGGGTTAAAATACAGGTTGGGCTCCAGGATGGCGGAATACCGCTCGTCAACATGGAGGCCGTTATAAGTGACAGACATCTCTCATACTCCTTTACGCTTTTTTCTTGTAGAACGGGTTGTTTGCATAGAAGGCATCCAGATCCCCGCCTCCTGCCGGTGTCCGGCGGATCGGGCTGCCGGGCTTGACGATCTCCGGGGCGGGCTTATCCCCCTCAAACAGATAACCGTCAGACTCCTTCAACGCCTTTAGCTGCTCCTCCAGGCCCACCAGGCCGGCGTCAGTCAGCTTGAGGGCGTCCCGGTTGATGGACTTGGCCACCAGCTCCGGGTTCTTGGCTTTGGCCGCTGTCAGGGCCGCCTTGAGCGCGTAGTCAAACCGGACGGCCTCTACCTTCTGGTCGGCCTCCTGCTGCATCTGCTTGGCCTTGGCCTTCCACTCCGGGTCATAGCCCTCCAGCTTGCCGTTGGCCTCGGTGAGCTGGGACTGGAGCCCGCCCACCTTTGCCTCCAGTGCGTCAAACTTGTCCTTGCCGACGTAGCCGCCGTCCTTCAGGTTGACCAGCTTGACGCCCTCAGCGCCGTCCAGCTTCTCGGTCAGTTGCTCAAAGGACAAAGGGCCGCCCTCAAAGAAGGGCTTCAGATATTCGTAGCTCATGTCATTTCCTTTCCCGCCTGCGATTTTGCTTATAAGCGCGCGGCCACTCCGCGCCGGGGCGTCCCGGCATTTTAAGCCCGGCCGGGGATGGGCGGATATGAACACCGGAGGCTCAGCCGCCCGCCCGCTCGCGGTCGTACTGGCGTTTGAGTCCGGTCTGTTCCACAAGGTCGGTCTGGAGCGCCCGCCACTCCTTCAGCTTCGCCCTGGCCTCCTCCTGGGGCTGTCCGGCGGCCTTCATGGCCTGCTGCTCCCGCTTCCAGCGGCGGATCTGCCGCTCTATGTACCTCTGACGCTGGCTGGCCTCGTACTCGGTCAGCTTCTCGCCGTTGTAGGTGATGGATTTTGCCTCCAGCTTTTTCAGCTCCTTCGCCCCGTAGGTGCTGGCCATACCCTCAAAGTAGGGATGAAAGGAGTGCCGGCAATTCCAGCCCCCCAGCCCTGGCCCGGTGCCGTAGCCCGTAGCCCGGCGGAAATCTGGGAACTTTTTGGATTTACCGGAGCGGCTGAACACTTGCCCCTGCCACCTGGCATGAGAGGGGCGGGCCCCGCTGTGGGCCGTGGTCTCCACCAGGTCGCTGTCCATTTCGTCAGCCAAGGTATCCTGAAGCCGGAGGGCCGTCTGGTTGATGCCAGTTACCACATTCATCCGCACTGCTGCCTCCACGGACAGCGTGCGGCCAGAAGCGTAATCCACGGTCGTCAGCCCTTGGCGGGTCAGTTCCTTAATGGCGTTCCGTATGGCGGTATTGGCGTCGAATCCGCCGGTGCTCACCTGGAGCCACGCCCGGTCCAGCACCGCCCGAAACCGCTCTCCGCTGTCCAGCGCCGTGGTGCGGGTCAGGTTGGTAAAGAGGCCCTGGGTCTGCCGAAGCCCTGCGCTGAGCACCTGCTGGAGCTCCTGGGACGTGTTGAGGGCCGGAGGCTGCAGGCCCCCCCGCCGGTAGTCCGCCTGGTCGCTGACCAGGGCTTTCCCGCCGGACGCCTCAAAGAGCTGGCGCAGCTCCTCCTCACTTCGCCCGGTGAGTTCGGCCAGCCGGCGCAGGATGTACGCCTGTTCGGCACCCATTTCTTCCAGGACACGCAGTTGGTGCTCCGCCGCCGGAATGAAAAAATCATATCTGGCAATCCGCCGGGCCATGTCGGTCAGGATATCCGCCTCCACCTCACTGTAGAGGTCTACCATAGCGTCCGGCGCGCCCTCCAGGTATCGGGGTGTCAGCATGTGTTCACTCCTCCGGGAATCTCAGCATGGGGCGGGGTTCCGGCATGTACTTCTCCCGGGCCTCCTGTTCGCTGACGCCGAAATACCAGCCCACCAGCAGTTCCGGCCGGAGGTATCCGCTGTCCACCAGACCCTTACGCCGGGCGAACTCCACCCCCGTGTCCTCAAAGATGGAATCTCCGAAGGAGACTGAGGGGTCAAATGCCCCCGCCGGCGCAAGGCCGTAGAGGGTGGCGTATATATCATAGGCGTACATCAGATCGAGCAGCCCCTGACGCAGCCCGTTCTCCTGGATGGCCTTGGTGGTATTGTAGGTCTCCTTGTCGTCGCTCACCACCTGCGTGGCTGTCATACGCCCGCTTTTGAGGTCGAAAGAGAAGGTGCCGGGGGAGAAACCCGTCTGTCGTTCAAGAAGCCGGCACTGTATGTCGATGGCCTTCTGGTACTCCTCCACCCGCAGGGCGGGGGTGTAGTCCCGGAAGGGATCTCCCTGCCCCATATCGCCCGTCAGATCCATGGACAGGTAAAGGTCCGTGGTCTGGTCCTTGAAGGGCACCCCACCGCCGCTCTTGTCCGGCTGGAAGGCCGTCCGGTCCACGATGCGCTTGCGCTTGCCTGTGTGGATCTCCCACAGAAATTCGCTGTAGATGCGGTCCAGCTCCGCCATAGTGTCCACGGCCCTGGCGTACAGGCTTACCGGCAATTTGCTGGTCTCGTCCACTGTGTTGGCCATCGGCATGCGTAGTTCACCAAACAGGGGGCGGTCCACACCGCGGATGACCACCTCCGGCTCCAGGCCCGCCCACTCCGGCACATCTGTCAGGGCCAGCTCTCCGCCCAGGGTGTCCCCGGCGTTGTACCAGTAAGCCCGGTTCTGGAGATACAGCCCGTACGGCTGGAGGTCCCACGCCTCCACCCGTACCACCTTCCGCCCCCGCAGGGCGGCAAAGTCGGTAAAGAATCCCGCTTCCGTCACGCCGGCCCCATTGATACGGGTGGGATAGATGCGGTCGGCGGGGATGATTTCACAGTAGATATTCCGGCCGGAGGGATAGGGCTTTACCACCACCCGGCCCCCTGCCCCAGCCAACTGTACCGCGTTTTTGAGCTGAGGCAGCAGGAAGCGGGTCAACTGGTCATTGATCCACGTTCCACGGGCTGAGGCCCCCGCGCTCATGGCAATCTCATTGCAGGCCAGGGTGGACATGTAATCCGTGACGTTGATCGGGGTATTGGTCACCCGGTATCCGGCCTCCAGCCACGCCGGCCGCTGGTAAAAGGCCAGTAGCCAACCAGTGATTGCGTTGGCCATCTTCTCCGAAATCTGGAGCTCTCCGGGCGCCGCCGGTACGCTCTGAAACATCCCTTTCACCGCCTTTCCCATCCAGTATAGAAAATCCACGTTATTCGCCCCTTTGCTTCCACACCGGCTGCATCCCGTAGCGCACTGCGTCGATGTGGTGGTTTTTGGCGTCCGGGTAGGCGGAAATCAGGTTCCCGTCCTTGTCCCGCTCGAACTCGTACTCGCTGAACTCCTTCGCCGTCCTGGGGCACCGCTCCGGGTCAATCACAATCGCCGCCAGCCGCCCCAGCCACTTCATGGAGTATTCCACACTGCCCGGCGGCTTGGCTGCTCCCCGACAATAGAAGCCAAATGCCTTATAGTCCGCCACGCTCTTGGGCTCGGCGCTGTCCGCGGTGAGCAGGTCAAGAGGCTGGACGCCCTTCTCATCCCGAAGGATTTGGGCCGTCTCCTCGTTGCCCTTCCGGTATGCCTCTGCCTCGTCGAAGATGTAGAGGGTCAGACGGGCCGCGTCGTAGTGCATGCCGTTATAGGCCCAGGGGTCAGGGTAATAGCCCCAGTCAATCCCCCGGTAGATGCGGTCGAAGCGGCCCAGCTCCTCGTCGGTGATGGCGCGCAGTTGAATATTCTCAAACACGTTTGCCCCGCCGCCGGTGACTTCTCCCAAATATTCGTTCCGGTAGGCCAGGGGGTGTAGCTCCTTCAGGTGCTCGGCATCCGCGATAAAGCGGGGACCTAACCACTCCGGCGGCGTCTCCAGGTAGGTACTGTGGTGCTTCACCTGGCCTGGCTTGCTTTCTCTGGCGTACTGGTTGGCCCAGTTGGCCGCGCTGGCCGGCGGGTTAAAGCTCTTGAATGTGATAGCGACAGGCCCGCCGCGGAGCAGGGACTGCTCTACGTTGCGCACCTCCTCCGGCCCGCGAAACTGATCCAATTCTTCAAAATGGACATAGGCCACATAGCCGAAGGGCAGCTTAATGGATTTCAGATTGCCCGGATCGTCCAGGCCGAAAAACATGATCTTCTGCCCCGTTGGCAGGTATGTCAGCTCCATGGGGGAGACCGTGGCCTTCCACTTACCGCCTACCCCCAGCGCCCCCGCCGCCCAAATGTACTGATTATAGACCGTGCGCCGCAGGGTGTTCTCCTTCCGGCGGAGCACCACTGCGTGGGTGTCCGGGTGGCGCATCATCTGGAGTTCAATTTCTTCGGAGATAAACGAGCTTTTTGCCCCACCTCGGCCGCCTTCACACAGCGCCTCGGTGACCTCGCCGGCCCGTATGCGCCGGTGCAGCTCAAAAAAAGCCGGAGGCATCACCTCTGACAGCTTATACGTCATCGACAATGGTCACGCCTCCCTGTGCTTCGCTGTCTTCACTCTCTCCCAACAAGTCAAACAGCACCTTCGCCGCCTTCGCGTCGCCTTTGACTGCCTTTAGGGTCAGGCCCGCAATGATCGCCATCTGGTTATC
>UMIQ01001433.1_pt1 | contig 10890 bp, 8 predicted proteins | sample 1965851 | NCBI WGS metagenome assembly UMIQ01 (sample SAMEA4836129, study PRJEB28245) | human gut metagenome | biome: gut microbiome; material: fecal sample | place: Denmark | collected 2008 | reverse complement strand
TGTTCTGCAAAGGGCTGTGGCGCAAGCCGGGAGTGTGGAACGTGGAAGAGTTCGATCCCGATCCGTTCATGGAACAGCTGAACAAGCAAGGGTTGCCTTGGCACGAGGAGTTTGACGGAGACTTGGAACTCTAAGCTTCACCGACATCTCCGAAGAGAAAAGACACTCACAAAACAAACATACAAACCATTAAACAAAGAAGTCCCGAGTCGCAGTAAGAGTTCAAACAACTCTTTCTGAGAGTATGGGAGACACTGAATATGGCAAAAGAAGAAACGACTGCACAAAACGCCAATGAGGGCAAGCTGAAAGCCCTTCAGGCGGCAATGGCCAAGATAGAAAAAGACTTTGGCAAGGGTTCCATCATGCGCATGGGCGACGAACAGATAGAGAATGTAGAGGTGATACACACCGGCAGCATCGCCCTCGATGTGGCACTGGGGGTAGGCGGCTATCCGCGGGGGCGCATCATCGAGATATACGGTCCGGAGTCATCGGGTAAAACGACACTCGCCATCCATGCCATCGCCGAAGCACAAAAGGCAGGAGGCATTGCGGCGTTTATCGATGCCGAACATGCTTTCGACCGCTTCTATGCTGCCAAACTCGGGGTGGATGTGGACAATCTGTGGATTTCGCAACCCGACAACGGCGAACAGGCACTTGAGATAGCCGACCAGCTCATCCGCTCCAGTGCCATCGACATTCTGGTCATCGACTCCGTGGCTGCCCTCACGCCTAAGAAAGAAATCGAAGGGGACATGGGCGACTCGGCCGTGGGCCTTCAGGCGCGCCTCATGAGTCAGGCCTTGCGCAAACTGACCTCCACCATCTCAAAGACCAACACCACTTGCATCTTCATCAACCAGCTGCGCGAGAAGATCGGCGTGATGTTCGGCAACCCGGAAACCACCACCGGTGGAAACGCCTTGAAGTTCTACGCCAGCGTGCGTCTTGACATACGCAAGACCACCAGCATTAAGGATGGCGATCAGATCATCGGCAATCAGGTGCGCGTGAAAGTCATTAAAAACAAGGTGGCTCCGCCTTTCCGCAAGGCCGAGTTTGAAATCACTTTCGGAGAAGGCATCTCCAAGGTGGGCGAAATCCTTGACTTGGGCGTGGAGTATGACATCGTGAAGAAGAGCGGCAGCTGGTTCAGCTACAACGGTTCCAAACTGGGACAGGGGCGCGATGCCACGAAAAACCTACTCAAAGACAATCCTGAACTCTGTGAAGAGCTCGAAGCCAAAATCAAAGAGGCTATTGCCGCGAAACAGGCATAAACCGTCAGCCTCCCCACGTGGGAAACAGACAAACCAGTATAACAACATCCAAAAACAAAACATTATGAAAGAACTTAAAGGAACAAAGACAGAGAAGAATCTGATGGAAGCCTTTGCCGGTGAAAGTCAGGCACGCACCAAGTACACTTTCTATGCCTCCAAGGCCAAGAAAGAAGGTTATGAACAGATCGCAGCCCTCTTCATGGAGACCGCCGAAAACGAGAAAGAACATGCCAAGCTGTGGTTTAAGTATCTGCATGGCAACGACATGCCCGACACGATGGCCAATCTGGCCGATGCCGCTGCCGGTGAAAACTACGAGTGGACCGACATGTACGAACGCATGGCCAAGGAAGCCGAGGAGGAAGGATTCACGGAAATCGCTTTCAAGTTTCGCGGTGTGGGAGCCATCGAGAAGCACCACGAGGAGCGCTACCGTAAGCTGTTGAAGAACATCGAAGACGGTATCGTGTTCAGCCGCGATGGAGACACCATCTGGCAATGCCGCAACTGTGGACACATCGTCATCGGCAAGAAGGCTCCCGGCGTATGCCCCGTCTGCCTGCATCCGCAAAGCTTCTTCCAGATTGAGGCTTTAAACTACTAATGACCACCTTTCTTTAAGGTGCGACTTGTACCGACAAAGGGAGAATCTTCACTACACACAAACTGCCAAGTTGTCACCGCGACTTGGCAGTTTCTTTTGTTGGCACACCATTTGTTATTTCTTAGGCGAACGCAAGTTCTAAGGATGCAGACTCAAAAAGAAGCATCCCGGTTTTCATTAAAGTAAAATAACAAAAATAAAATATACGATTATGGGAAAGATTATTGGTATCGACTTAGGAACCACCAACAGTTGTGTTGCTGTATTTGAAGGCAACGAGCCGGTGGTCATTGCAAACAGCGAAGGCAAGCGCACAACTCCTTCCGTTGTAGGTTTTGTGAAAGATGGTGAGCGTAAGGTGGGCGATCCTGCCAAGCGTCAGGCTATCACCAACCCTACCAACACGGTTTACTCCATCAAGCGTTTCATGGGTGAAACATACGAGCAGAGCCGCAAGGAGGCAGAGAGTATGCCTTACAAGGTGGTCAACGAGGGTGGATTCCCCCGGGTGGACATCGAAGGACGTAAATATACACCGCAGGAGATTTCGGCCATGATTCTCCAGAAGATGAAGAAGACTGCCGAAGACTATCTCGGTCAGGAGGTGACCGATGCCGTGATCACAGTTCCGGCTTACTTCTCCGACTCACAGCGTCAGGCTACCAAGGAGGCCGGACAGATTGCCGGACTGAACGTACAACGTATTGTCAACGAGCCGACAGCCGCAGCTTTGGCCTACGGTGTGGACAAGGCTAACAAAGACATGAAGATTGCCGTGTTTGACCTCGGTGGTGGTACGTTTGATATTTCCATCCTTGAGTTCGGTGGCGGTGTGTTTGAAGTGCTGTCTACCAACGGTGACACCCACCTCGGCGGTGACGACTTCGACCAGGTGATCATCAACTGGCTGGCCGACGGTTTCAAGGCTGACGAGGGTATCGATCTCCGCAAGGATCCGATGGCTATGCAGCGTTTGAAGGAAGCTGCCGAGAAAGCTAAGATAGAATTGAGCTCTTCGACCTCTACGGAGATCAACCTGCCTTATATCACAGCTGACGGTGGTGTTCCCAAACACTTGGTGAAGACACTCACCCGTGCTCAGTTCGAGCAGTTGGCTCACGATCTCATACAGGCTTGTCTGGTTCCTTGCCAAAACGCCATCCGCGATGCCAAACTCTCTACCAGCGATATCGATGAGGTAATTCTCGTAGGTGGTAGTTCTCGTATTCCTGCCGTACAGACACTCGTGAAGAACTACTTCGGCAAAGAGCCTTCAAAGGGTGTGAACCCCGATGAGGTGGTGGCCGTAGGTGCTTCCATTCAGGGTGCCATCCTCAACAAGGAAGGCGGCGTGGGCGACATCGTGTTGCTCGACGTGACTCCGCTTACTCTCGGTATCGAGACTATGGGCGGTGTGATGACCAAGCTCATCGACTCCAACACGACCATTCCTTGCAAGAAGAGCGAAGTGTTCTCTACTGCTGCCGACAACCAGACCGAAGTGACCATCCACGTGCTTCAAGGTGAACGCCCGATGGCCGCACAAAACAAGAGCATCGGCCAGTTCAATCTCACAGGCATAGCCCCGGCCCGCCGTGGTGTTCCTCAGATTGAGGTTACGTTTGACATCGATGCCAACGGTATCCTCAACGTGAGTGCCAAGGACAAGGCTACCGGCAAAGAACAGAGCATCCGTATCGAGGCTTCAAGCGGCCTGAGTGAGGATGAAATCAACCGCATGAAGGCCGAAGCCGAACAGAATGCTGCTGCCGATAAGGCTGAGCGTGAGCGCATCGACAAGCTCAATCAGGCCGACTCGATGATCTTCACCACCGAAAACTTCATTAAGGATAACGGTGACAAGATTCCGGCCGACCAGAAGTCCGGCATCGAGAGTGCCCTCCAGCAGCTCCGTGATGCTCACAAGGCTGGCGACGTTGCTGCCATCGACACGGCCATCAACAACCTCAACACCGTGATGCAGGCTGCCAGTCAGCAAATGTATCAAGGTGCCGGTGCACAAGCCGGCCCTCAGCCGGGCGCAGATGCCGGTCAGCAGGAGCAGCCAAAGCAGGATGACACCATCCAAGATGCCGACTTCGAGGAAGTGAAGTAAAAGTGCTAACAAACCCTAATCAAAAATAAGTAAATCCCAGTAACATAATAAGTTGCTGGGATTTTTATTTCTTAATAATGATTAAATCTTATCGTTTTTAATTGTTTTTGTGCTTATATTTGTACCATATTTGTGCCGCGACTTAATGGGAGATAAAGTGCGACTTAATTTAAAAAATAAATTGATAATCAAATTATTGCTGTTCGGTAAAATTAGAAAAGCAACAAAAGACATGCAAAGGTTATGGGAAAAGCAAAATTAAGACAAAAACTTGAATCATTGCCGAAAGAGAATATTGTCAGAGTCGTGATGTCGCTCTATGATGCCAGCAAAGAAGCCAGACAATATTTAGACTTTTATGCCGAGCCGAATAGCAAAGACGAATGCGAACGCTTCAAGCAGGTCATCCGTAAGGAGTTCTTTCCCTCACGGGGATTCTCTGAAAGACCATCATTCGCTACTTGCCGGAAGGCTATTTCTGACTTCAAGAAGATGAAGCCACAACCCTATTACCTGGCTGACCTCATGCTGTTTTATATTGAAAATGGTTGTGAATACACGATGACTTATGGCGATATGTGGGAACAATATTACACAACACTCGAAAACAATTTCAACAAAGCCATGGAGTATATTACCAAGAACGGTCTTTTACCTGTTTTCCAAGCACGTATCGAGCAGATGCTCAATGCTACCGATTGTGGCTGGGGATTCTCTGATACATTGTGGGACATCTACTACGAAAATAAAAGTTGATTGCCCTTTTCCACTACAAGTCTCCCCTGTCCAACCCACACTAAATGGTCAGAGTGGTGTTCCACTCCAACTAAAAAATGCCAGAGGATGCCCTGTATATAGGATTTTTTACTAACTTTGCAGGAGTTATCCCGTACTGGTGAGAACAGCAACTGAAAATCTGTTTATGGCAGAGAAGGCAGAACAACATAAGAAGTCCATCCGCTTCTTCAACGACCGTGAAGTTAGGGCGGTGTGGGACGAGGAACAAAACTGTTGGTGGTTTTCAGCAACAGATATTGTTCGTGCTATTAACAATGAACCGGACTATACTAAAGCCGGTAACTATTGGCGATGGCTTAAAAGGAAGTTGAAGCAAAAAGATGTTGAACTCGTGAGTGCCACTCACGGCTTCAAGTTTGAAGCTCCTGATGGGAAGTTACGCGTGGCAGATGTTCTTAATAGTAAGGATGTTGTATTGTTGGCAAAGAACTACCCCAACAATCGTGCTAATGACTTTCTTGATTGGTTTACCTACAGCGACAACACCATTGATGGACAGAGCAAGAAGAAAGCCTACCAACTTTTTGAGAGTGGACTCTTGAAAACGGTAGAGCCTGGGAGCATTAAGTGTCTGCAACAGATTCATGCTTATCTTTTTGGAGGATTGTACGACTTTGCAGGACAAATCCGTACGAAGAATATTTCAAAAGGAGGTTTTACCTTTGCTAATTGTATACACTTCCCCGAAACTCTGCAAACAATAGAGCGAATGCCTGAAACAACCTTTGATGAGATTATGGACAAGTATGTTGAAATGAACGTCGCCCATCCATTTATGGAAGGCAACGGTCGCAGCACTCGCATTTGGCTCGATCTCATGCTGAAGCGTTCTCTCAAACGATGTGTGGATTGGAGCCAGATAGATAAAAACGAATATCTGTCGGCAATGCGTGAGAGTGTTTCTGATAGTACACACATCAAAGCTTTAGTGCTACCAGCACTCACCAGCAAGATTGATGACCGAGAAATGTTTATGAAAGGAATTGATTATTCGTATTATTATGAACAAGAAGAATGAGTATAACACGAACTAGTGACCTAGCATTTGTGAATTTGAGCATTGAGTTGAATAATGCTTTATAAACATCCATTCATATTTGTATATTTGAGAAATAATGAAGTTCTCTATTTCAAATTAATAAATTACACCTGTATGAAAGAAAAATATATCATAATAGTTGAATATATAGAGACTGTAGCAATTGGAGAATCTCTATATGAGTTAATATCGTCTATAGGTAAAACTGAGCCACTAACACCTCATGCTTTTTTACTTAGTTGTAGCCAAAGTTCCGTTTTTATAAGAGATGCTATCAAAAATTCTCCTTATGAAATTAATAGTATCTTTGTTATTAAAGTAGAGTCATCTGCTGCATGGAAAAATGTAATTGCAAATAATGAGGATATAAAAGAATTATTACATGAATAAGGCTATGAAAAAGACTGCACAGAAGTTGAATAAATCTATTAATATTGGTGAAGGTTTTTGCTTTGATAGCGATTACTATAGTATCAAGATGACACAAGATGCTATAGAATATTATAATAATAATTATCCAAAAATAGAGGATATTATAAAAAATAATAATCTTTATGTGGCTTTTGATACAAATCTACTGCTCTTTCTGTATAGAGTTTCTGTAAAAGAAAGGCAAGAGTTTCTTCGATTTGTTGATCATAATAATGAAAGAATTTTAATTCCTTCACAAGTAGAAGAGGAGTTTTTGTCTCACAGGTTACAACATATAGAATCTTTTAGAAATCATTTAAAGGGACTTGCAAAAGAAGTAGAAGAGTATCCAAAGAAACTCAAGAATTCCATCAGTATGACCATTAATAAATTTAAACAATTAAATAACCATAGAGTTATATGTAATGATATGCCTGGCGTGTCTACGTTGATTACGGAAATGATTGATTTTTTGAATGATAACGAATTTAAAGAAGAATTTAAAGTAGAACTAGAAAAGAAGCTAACTGGCCTTGTGGAAAAGTTAAAAGATGACACAGAACTTTTTTGCGATCAATATATTACTGGTTTTAAGGATGATATTTTAAAATCAATAAGTAGCTGCCAAATTTTACCAAGGTTGAACAAAAATGAAATAGAATTTATGAAAGGTAAGTTTCAACAGTGCTTGGATAAGTTCAATGAAGTTAAAGATGATTTAAATAGAAAAGACCACTTTGTGTTTCCTGGATGTGGTGATAGAAAGAAAATTAAGGAAAATCAGCAACCTTATGGAGATTTCTATATTTACCATGAACTATTATCTTATATCTATCGTGAAAAACGAAATGTCATTTTCTTAACACTTGATGTTGCAAAATCAGACTGGTTGAATCAAGACGGAAAGCCTTTTTATCATTATATAGTAGATGCGTATAGAAACACTAATAAAATGTTATACATTTTTGATGCAAATAAAATTATACCTCTTGCTTTTGAACCTATTATTTCTGATGTTGATGAGAATGAGGATGATACAACTGAGCAGTTATCTGCTGATTCAACAGATTCTCAAGAAACAAATTATATGGATGGAAAAGATGATATAGAAATGGTAGAAGTTCCGCTTCCTTACTTAAGAGATATTTCTGAAGAACGGTTTTTAAAAGAATTGGATATTTCTGAAAATTGGGCAAAAGACTTTGGAGATGGTGATATTACGGTTTATTATTTCATATATCAAATACTTAGAAAAAAGCGTTTTAATTTTAACACGTCTAAAAAAATTATGAAAGGCTTAGAAGAAAAAAACATGATTGAGATTTACTTAAAAAATGAAAAGAGGTGTATTAGAAAGAAATCATAAGTAATTAGAGTCCCCTTAAACATTTAAAAGACTATAAAGTGAAGTCCTAATGTGAATGATAGTACAAGTAAAAATCTTAGTTTGATACCCTTAGGAATATCAAACTAAGATTTTACTTACTTAAGGATGAGATGAAAATACTATTGAGGTGATAATAGTGTAATCGTTTTATTTACTACAGATTACATGACAATCAACATTTGCCATTTCATGAAGAATTTTTACGGTGTTACCTAATAATATTTTCATTTCATGAGAGCATTGTGACTTACTCATTCCAGGCTGGACTATAACGACATGATAGCGTACTTCTTTTTTATTTGAAGCCTCTTCACGTAGTTTAATGATTTCTTCAATTGTACCTTTCAATATACTGCTGCTTTTCCCTCTTTGCTCTTTATTCTCACTTCTTTTTAAAATATGGTCAAAAACTTTTTGACCAACCACATATTTCCATCGAACGGATTTCTGAGCTTGCCCACATACTTGATATAGATTCTCTATGCTGTTTGAGACTTTACCTCCACGTGCATATTTTAGATGATAAAGAGTAATGTCAATAATGCGTTCAGAGTTTGTTATTGCTACTAAATCAGCTATTTCTCCACTTCCGTCATCATCTATAAGATAATCGTATTGGGAAATAATATTTTTTGTCATGTAATATTGTATAGAATCAGTTTCATATGGCTTTGAATGCTGGGATTCTTTTGATAAATCAACATTTTCCCATTCAAGTGTAGAGATTAAGTCATCTGAAATTTCATCTGCTTTGCGTTGAGGGTGGTAATAATTCACACCGTAAGAGACACTATCATCTGCATAAAATACAGTCATTGGAGAATCTTCAAGGAAATTCTCCAATGACAGCTCTATATTGCCTTTATAGAAAATGATAGTATCACCAGATATCTTTGTATATTTCGCTTTGTTATTTTCTATAGTCATCCTGTATTTGCAAAAATTGTAGTCATACTTTAAGCAGAATACAATGTCTTTACCTATTTTTGTGTCCTCTTCAACTAATATTTCTATTTCATCAAATAATACTGACTTATCTGCTATTTGAATCATTTGAGTGTAATGTACATATACTTCTGGATTCCAGTCTATACTAATTGGATAAACTTTTGGAAAAGCTGACATGTGTTTAGAGACAATGGTATTTTGCAATACTACATTTGAATCTATGGTTTCGTCAGATATGACTTTGCCAACTTCTTTGCACCAATTTTGAAATTGTTGCAAATCAGCTCTTTCTCTTGACCACACTTTTCCTTTAGAAGAGCAACCAATGCTTGTCATTTGTCCATTTTTATATCCGACACCAAATAAATTGTTTTTTTCTAATCTGCCTTGTGACAATTGATCTATTCCATCTTGCACACTACTTCCATAATAAGATTGGAATGAGATATCTTTTCCTCTTGGAAGTCTTGCTCCAACATTAAACAGGCGGAGTCTCAATATATTAGAAAATACTCTGAACATCTTATCGTCTTGGTATTTAATAGGATTAGAAAATAGATGCTTCAAGTAACTCTCTCCTTTTATATTTATTGAGGAGTTCAAATATATCCTTTTGTGTAGAGAATCGAAATATACAATGACTATATCCCAATTAAGATTTTGTACAGTATGTGTATCACCCCATAATACATGTGACTTTTTGCCTAATACAATAACCAGAGTATTACTTGATTGAGAATGTAATATATAATCGTATTGGCTAGAATTGTTCAGAGCTTTCTTCCAATTAGTAAATGAGGTAGTAGTAGAATCAGTTGCGTATATTTCCGCACTTAATGCTGGACGAATGTCTTCTAAGGAAATTTCATCCTTCAAATCTCCTTGGAAATCTTTCAGGAAAGAAGATAAAGATTGCTGTTGTGTTGCTGCCTCTTCGTTGATTCGAGGTAAAATACAATTCCAGTCTGCATCCGTTTGATACAAAGTATTTATTTCTTCCTGTATTGGCGGGTATGCAATATTTGTAATGAAACTTGCTAGACCTAACTTAGTATCATTAGTTCTTGTGAAGCGCCCAATAAATTGTAGAGTAATAGCTAAACTTTGTCTTTCATCGTGAATTGCAGCAATTTTTAGTTGTGGCAAATCATAACCCTCCCCTAACATGTTTACACATACAATAATGCGATGTTTCTTTTCTTTAATAGATTTCAAAACTGCTAAGCCATTTTTCATACCGCTATATACGATTACGGGAGAATATTCTTGGTATTGTTTATATACATTATATACCTGTTCTGCTCGTTTCTTACTTTTACATCGAGCCATAACAATGTGGTCAAACCCTTTATCCAAATCAGATTTAAGGATAGTAATAGCTTTAGCCGCAATAGCTTTGTCGGCTTCTTCTATTGAATATTTCGTTATTTGATAATTCCTTATTTTTTGATAATAACCTTGCTCTTGAGCTTTTTTTAAGGAAAAATTAAATACTATTTTTCCTGACAACTTTTGTCCATCGTTCCTAAAAGGAGTTGCTGTAAACATTATTACATTTCTTGGAGGAAAAACATTGATAAAAGAGTCCCATGTTTGAGCTTTGGAATGATGTGCTTCATCAACGAACAAATATGAAATATTCTTTCTTAGATATGTCCTAATTTCAGAAGATATTTTTCCTGCAGAAGACATGGTTGTTATAATTACATTGGAATTATCAATCTTTTGCTTCCATTCAGAATCATCCAACGTTGTTTTTACCATCGTTACTATTGGCAAATTTATATTTTGAGGAACTATATCTAACGTTCGTAATAATCCCAAAGTTTTGAATTTCCTGTATGTTTGAGTACGAAGAGCGTCTGAAGGTACTATAACAAAAACTTTTTGGCAAGTGTTTGCGATTAAAAAGGCAAGCATTGTTTCTGTTTTTCCTGTTCCTGTAGGCATTACAACAATAGCACTTTCATCTCCCTCTTCAGCATGAGCTAGCAAAGCATGTAAAGCACCTATCTGTGGAGAACGTAATCCTTGATGTTCGCCTATCCCTTTCTTAAATCGAAAGAGACCTTTCCATGATTCTACAATTTTATTAGGGGTAAGACTTGTTTTATTCATATTTTGAAAAGTATTTTAATCAATTATGTTCAGTATTATATGTATGTAGCTATATCTGCATACCTTTGATAAAGGATTATTTAGAGCCTATAAATACAATCTGAATGTATGTCAATAGTTCTACCGTAATCAATATATACAAATTTACATAAAAATCGTGATTTATAAGCCAGTGGTAAT
>UMIQ01028503.1_pt1 | contig 11730 bp, 13 predicted proteins | sample 1965851 | NCBI WGS metagenome assembly UMIQ01 (sample SAMEA4836129, study PRJEB28245) | human gut metagenome | biome: gut microbiome; material: fecal sample | place: Denmark | collected 2008 | reverse complement strand
CAATGGCAAACAAAAAAGACACCTCGTCAGGTGTCAATTTATCATCTTAAAAATTGCACAAATTCATAGAACATTGATTTAACTGTCATATCGTAAAATCTAACATTTCCGGTTTCAAACATCAGAACAATATGGTCTAAACATTTTGTTCGTTTAATGATTCCTATTCCTTTCCAATCTGGCTCATTATCCTCTTTTGTTAAAGCGAATTTATTGAGGGTTGATGGGTCATATTTATTATTAACATAAATGATACCAGTTTGATAATGTTTCCAAATTCCATAATGGTTGTTTTTATATTTAACAACACATAAAAATTTTAGATTGGAAGGGAATGGTTCAATAAATGTGTAATCGTCACGGAAGAACTGGTTGTCAATTGCATACTCACCATATTTTGTTTCACTTATCATTTGTCCAAAACGTGTATTCTTTTTAGCTTGAATATATTCTTGATTTTTATATAATTCAACTATTAAATGAGGGTAAACATTAAATTGTTTTGATAAATCAGGTTTTATTTTAAAATATAAAAAGTATGGGTTTACTAAGGATATGGCATTACCTAAGAATACTGCTCTCACATCATCTCTAAGACGTGCGATTGTTTCATACAATTCAAGAAAAACATCAACTTCATTACTCAAATATCTTAATGCACCTCTGTCAATTATAAACTCATCAAAAATAATTTTATTAACAAGTGGATAGGGGTTACTTTTTTCAGTTGATGAGGTTGAAAGGGTGATGAAAGTTCCGAATACTTCACCGTTGATGTATGCTTTACCACCTTCAACCTTGAAAGTGTCATCAGGGTAAAGTGGTGATACATCATCAAAGAAAGTTTTAACACGTTTAAATTCTGTTTTATATCTTCGAATCCATACAAAGTGTTTTCCATTCTTTTTATAGTCATCAATACACCATCTTTTAGCCCTGAATGTTTTTCCACCACCACGGTTTCCAATGACAAAATTAAAAATTTTATTATGACTTAACATCCTACCCAAATCATACCACATAATGAAATTTCACTCCTATCTTAATTTATCATATTTTAAATCTGATTGTGATACACTCCCACTGTATTTTACACCCACCATTTGTTTTTCAGGACTTGATTCTTTTATGTAGAATACAAGAGTGGGGTCGATCGTTGTATCAGGATAACCTTTTGGACTAGCTTTTAAAATATTTGAGTTCCCCTTTAAACAGGGAGTGAATGAAGGGTAGTCATAGTCCAAATCACATTCAACGTGTAAATGAGCCCCATTAACCTGAACTCCTGTTTTACCATAATAACCCAAAACAGTTTCAATATTGACTTTATCACCAACACGAACATTTAATCTATCGAGGTGAAAATAGCGAACAACAATATTCTTTAACCTGTTATCTTTAAGAAGGCAATTAGCATACTTAATAATTAAAACATTCCCACAAATCTCATCATAACCACAATGTGAAACAACACCATCACCACATCCATAAAGGGTGGTTAACCCATCACGGTGAACCATGTCAACACCGTAATGAATTTGACCACGATAATTTTTTGGATACCAAGAATTTTTATATCCAACTGTCAACATACATTTATTAATAGGAAGGATAAGTTTCTGATACATTTTAGTTTCCCCTTTCAATCACTGTTTTTAAATTTTGAATTGCTATTGTGTTTTCACTTATAACTTTTGCATTACTTTCAATAATATTAAACAATCTTTCTTCACGTTTTGAATTTTCTTCACGCTCATATTTTGATTGATTCATGAAATACCACCCCATGCCAACTGCACACGCCATAGGAAATCCAATATTTGATATTATTGTTACAACATCACTCACTATAAAACCCCCGTTGATTTGAAATTGTTTTTAATGTAATTGTTATGCGCTCTTGAAATATCTGATGTATTTCTTGAGTTATCCACTAAATTATTGAAAAAGAAGCTATCGTCAGTTTCACGAACACACAACATTTCAATGGTGTTACCATTGATAACATTGTTTTTATTTTTTACATTTGCATTTCCACCAAGTGTTAAATCACCATACGATTGACTGTTTTCTCGATTTTGTGCAAATTTTAATATATTATTTGCAACAGTTGAATAAGTAACACCATATAGGTGAACACCAGCCCACAAACAGTTGATTAAAATGTTGTTTGAAATGTTGAAACGTGTACCTGTGATACCAATACCGGTGTCACCGGTGTGTTCAATTTGATTACCTGTTACAATCCAATCTTTACAACTGATAACATCCATTTTCATAACATTAATGAAACGCCCTGAACCACGTTCAATTCTCCCAAAACCGTTAAAGTAGTTGTTTGAAATTGTTATGTTATCACTTGATTTATCACCGAATCGAACAACCAAAAAATTTGCCGTATTGTTAACGATATTATTTGAAACAACCATATTTTCATAATCATAGAAATCAATAAATGTGTGACAATTTTCAACTTGATTTCCATTTATTAAAATTTCGGTGTGAAGTTGTGTAGCATAATATGAATGTGAACCAACACAAGCAGAACGTGAATTTATAAATGTGTTATTTAAAATATTAATTTTTTTACATGGTGAATTGTCATATTTCCCACCCCACGGAAAATTCACATCATTGATTGCAATGTCTAATTGAATGACTTCAGTACCATCAACAGTTGAATTATTATCAATAAAAACACAATCACGAATAGTGGCATTATAAGTTGAATTAAGTTCAATACAATGCCATGATGAATTGATATTTAAAAATTCACACTGTTCAATCAACACATTTTGAGAGTGACCTGTCACAATAAAACCAAAATTTGATTGAATGTTTTCACCATCAAATTTAATACCTGATATTGTAATATTTTTTGTTGCTAAATATCCACCAACTGCACTTTCTTGTTTAGTTAGTAAAAACACATCATCATGTGCAACTTTACCTTTCCATTTAAAAACAACACCATATCCACCTATTAAAGATATGTTTGAAGGAAGTTCGATTTTACTTTCAAATAAATAAGTGTTAGGTTTTAAATAAATAGTTGTTGTTTCTTCACCATTAAATGAATCGATCAATTTCTTCAACTCATTAAAATCACCAACAACAAATGAGAACTTATCATTCTTTTTAGTTTCTGTGTATGTTTTAACAAAATTAACATCATGTGAAATTCTTTCATCAAGTGATGTGTGAGATCCCCTTGCCGTTTCATTTTCAACTCTCAAACTTTCAACAACACCTGCTTGTCCTGGTTCTGAATAAGATGGTGATGAAATCCCAAACCAACTACCAGTAAAATCGCCCACTTCATCTAGTTTACGATTTTCCTTCATATCTTCAACATAGTCAACAATTGCAAGTTTACCTTTAACTCCGTCTGTTGCATGGTTGGTTGCCTCAACAACTTCATTCACCTTTTTAGTTAATCTCGACATTTGTTCTAAAGCTGTCAACTCTTCAGTGTCAATCGGAATAAAACGGTTGGGTGTTAAAACCCCATTTAACTTATCAATACTCATACAATTTTACCTCACTTTAATTGTTCCATGTGGAACATTTTTATTAATATATACGGATGAAAAGCTCATTCAATTCATCAATTACCATCATATCAACATTGATGAATGTTGTTCGATAATCTGAAAGTAAAGAAGAGAATGTTTGAACACCAATATTTCCTTCCATTGTTCTAACATATTTTTCACTAAATTCTCCTGAATTTTCTGATGAACTTTTACCGTTTGTTTGATTTATTTCTGTGATATGATTAGATGAAGAAAGGTTGGTTCTTCCCTGTGGTGTATCTGAAAATAGATTGGTAGCACCATTGGTTTCATTACCCACACCACTTGACCTTCCTTCCCTTGATTGTGTTTCTGTCACTTGGTAGTTGATAAGAGGGTTAAAATCAAAAAGTGTTGATTTATACAACTGATTGTAATACGGCATTATTTCATTTAGTTTTGTTTCAAGATGAAATAAGAACCTTCCAACAGTTTCAAACCCTATTTCCCTGAAATAAAAATGTCGGATAATTTTATTTTCAAATTCAACTCGATAATTCTCATCAAATATTGGGTAGTTAAAATCAAATAAATTAACACCATTCTCAATTAGTTGTTTCACTGTCAGTGTGTATTGGCTCATTTTCATCACCTCTTAATTTAACAGATACATTCAACCCAAATTTTTTATTTATTTCCTCACAAGCCTGTTTCCTAACCTCTAACATATGCGAAACATTCATTGAGATGTATTCATTGTTTGAATTCACCTCATCTGTGATAAGTCTTTCTTTTTTATCTCGATTGGCGTTGTTAATACCAATTAAGGTTAAAAACTCATTTTCCACCTCATGTTTATGTAATAATAATTTATCTGCAACAAAAGGAGCGTTTGTCAAGTGTACACCAAGAGTTTTTAAATCAAGTTGCTTATCGGCGTAAATTACCACTTGATTATCATCTACTTTATTATAAAGTGATTTTAATGTGATTAAATCCTTTTCAGAACAGGCAACAATGTAAGGTGTCTTTTGTTGTTTAATGTTTAATAGAATTGTTTTTTCAATCTCAATCAATCTTGATGTGTATGTCATAACTAAATCATGTGTGTTTGTCATACTCCTGTTATTTCTTATTAAGATTGCTTTTGTATCATCATCCATTGAAAAAGATTTTTCATAGTTCATACCAATTGCACGGAAACGATTGAAATCGCCGTAAACATTTTGTCCACCATCAGGGTTACATGGTAGACATAAAACCCCCAACATATCATCTTCAAAAAACAACGCCTTACCATGATCAAATAGAGCTGATTCAATATATCTTTCTTCAATTCCTTTTGGAAGTCCTGACCATTCAAACCTATTCATGGTTAGATGTTTAAATCTATCATATGTTAATTTAAACATTAAGTCGTTTAAGAGAGCATTAAGTGTTGTTCTTTTTCTACTCATAGTCTACTCACCTCAACATTATCAAATTTATAATTAAGTGGTGTCACACCTTGTCGATTGTGCCATATTGTTACACCATTATCAAAAATTTCTTTCATTCTTGATAAATCCTCATAAGCAATATTTCCAGTGATATTACATCCAACAGTTTTAATGAAGTTGTAATAATAACGACTTCTCAAGTTTGGGATTTTAACCTCATTACAAGCATAACCATATAAGTGCCAAAAATTAGACAACAATGTTCGTGTTCTTTCGTCAACTGAAAGATAGTGATACATAATTCTGTTATTACCATCAATAATATCAAAACTCACATTATTACCCATATTACGAACTGAATCAGGTATCTCTTGTAAATCGTTTTGTTTGGCAAGTTCTTGTTTATGAGTTGCATAACCTGAAAATAGGGGTGTTACACCACCAACTAATGCACCACCAACACCACCCCAAAATCCACCAAGTTTTGAACCGGCTAATGCACCAGTTACAACACCACTTATTGTATTTTTTGCCGTGTTTACAACATTGACACCTTGTGATGTTTTTATTTGAGCCGAATTATTCATAATATAATTTTTATAAGCGTCTGATGTTAACGGAAGTTGTTGGTCTTTTTCGTTTATTACGGAATCCATTTTTCCTTGTGATTCCCCTCTATAACCTGAACTAATATACACTTTTGATTTTGGTGAATGTGAAACGGCACACACACCTGTAACGGTGAAATTTGATCCATCTAAAAATTCATGTTTTACCTTCATTGGATTTGATTGACAATCGCTAAGCAATCCAAAAGAGTAGGGATATGTCAACAATTTACTTTCATATTGTGGGTTGAATGGCTTTCCAATTCCAAGTGATGATGGTAATTGATAACCTGAAAATTTAGATAGCGAACCAAGAGTTCTACTTGCCGTATATGATTGAAGGATGTCAACAGGATAAACACCAACTTTAGGAAGTGGTGTTGTATTTCTATCACTATCCCACTCATCTTCTTTTGGATAGGTTACGGTTTTAATGTATTGTGTGGTAATAGATGTGTCTGTAATGTCAAGAGGTAGTTTTGCAATTGAGATAACACTTGGTGATTTTCCAAGAGTTGATGAATCATATCCAAAAGTTGACCCATGAGAAAAACCATAACAAACAGTGGAAGGGACACCATTTAAAGTGGATTGGAATCTTGTTTCTTCACCATCCAAGTTAACGGTTTGTGTAATAGCAATAACATATTGTGGTTTCACCTCATGAATAGTTGAAGATTTAGTGATGATATACTCTTCTCCCAATGTCAACCCCTCTTTAACAGTGTTGTAAATAGGTGTCATTCCTGACCCCCATCTATCCATATGTTCACGTTCAATAAAAGATTGATTCCATGTAATATCAAACCAAAAAGTTTGTAACACATCTGTTTCAATTTTTAACTCCGTTGTAGTGTCGTTTATATAAACCTTCTTGGTGATGAAACAATATATCCACTTTCCATCTTCATTACGATACATTAAATAGTTGCTACCCCTAACACTATCAATATGCACACCAATTTTTATCGAACTATCTCTTCTTAAATATGTAAAATTTCCATGCCGTGAATGGACTTTATTATTAATGAAATAGTTGTGTTGTTCTTCTTCAGATTCAAAATCAATGGTGTGTCCATATGTATTATCAAAGGGAATATTCTTCAAAAGAAAAATATCCCCTTGTGGGTTAAAACTCATTAGGCAGTTTTGAACACAACGGCGTTTTTAAATTTTGACACGGCTTGTAATTGCCAGATGTGTAAAAAGTAGTTTGTAAATAATCCTTTTGGATTGCGAATTGATTCAACTGTTCGTAAAGTGTCGTAAACCATAAACCAATCTTTATCAACTAAAATTGCTAAAGTATTTTCCATACCACCGAAGTCATCAACAACGATAACTTCCGTTTCAAAATCTGTTTTACCCATGTTAAATGCTTTTGCTAAAACTTCAACATCAACTTCTGCAATAACATCTTTATGAACTAATAGCACTTGATCTTGATAATCGGTGTAAGTTTTAACACCCTGTGCATTATATTCACCACTCATGAAAGTAATATCTTGACACGCTTTTCGAACGGCTTTAACAAATTTTTTACCTGTTGTTTCATCTGTAACGGATGGTGTAACAACTTTTTTAAATTGTGTGTCATAAGAATTTAATAAAGCCTTCATGTTTAAATATTCATCATGGTTAGCACCACTGTATAGTGAATTGATAATCTGTGCAGTTAAATTGTTTAATGCTTGTGATGATGTGAAGGCTTGTTTAACCTGAGCGTCTGACACTGACACTTCATAAGTTTGTTTGTAGTTTTCTTTATAATAAAGTGAATCCACATCCGGTTTTTTTCTTGCAAGAGCGTTCGATCCATCTTGATCGAATTGAATTCCTTGTGCCATAGCAACAAAAATTTCTTCAATATCGCTTGCATTTTCCAACACACCTTTTTTAAATGGTGCTAAACGGTTTTTTGCCATTTTTGACACAAATAATTGTAGTGCAATTTTTGATACTAAAGCTCCTGTGAATTCATTTAAAGTTGGGGCGTATTCTGTGATAGCTTTTCCAACTGTTTGTAAATTTGTTCTTGTTGCCTCCGGTATACGTTCTTGGTACTCCTCACTGGCTGTTGAACGGATAGCGTTCAACATTGCAACTGAATCCATATTCATTTCTCTCACCTCTTAAATAGTTACTGTTTCAATAAATTTTTCGATTGGATTTTCATCATCTTCACGAACACTATTATTTGTTTCGAAAGATTTTGTTGCTTTCAAGAATAATTTTTGGTTGTATTCTTGAAGTTGTGTCACCTTCTCAGAAAGAATTTTATTGTTTTCAACATGGGTTTCGCTAATCTTTTTTTCTGATGATAATTCTTCCTCTAATTCAAGAATTTTCATTTTTGCCTCTTCTAACGTCATTGGTAATCACACCCCTTTCCGACATAATTCAATTATATTTCATTTTATACATAATGTAATTAAATACTTTTTTAAACTTTTTTGGAAAATGTTTGACAATTTTGTAAATATTTGATATACTTAAAGGGTAGTAAATAATACGTCGAAAATCGACAGAAAAAAGGATGGTATTTAAAATGAAAAACTTATTAATTGCGAGAATTCAAGAGGTTGCGAATGGTAATGTAATTGACTTCATGGTTGGGCGTGAAAAAGGTGAAAAACAAATTCCTTTAAAACAAGTTTTAACGATTGAAAATTATGATTATTTACCAGGGGATAATGGGGATTTTGCAGTTGTAATTTTCAAGGAAGATAAAAACAATTTCTACTTCATGGGTTCTATTGTAACTGATAAACTTAAAAAGATTGATGAGGTATTACTCCCATCAGAAAAAGAGGAAATCTTAGCAGATGGTGTTGAAGTTGTATTTGAGCAAAAAACATCTAAATCAAAACGTAATTACATGGATGTTATTTTCTTCCCAAATGCTTAATATGTTAAAGGGGGTTAAGACCCCCTTTTAATTTTAGAAAGGATAGCGAAAAATGACTAAAATAGTTGAACAAAAAACATCGAAGAAAAAGAAAAGTGATAGAGGTTACTTCTATGATTTATCTGAATCACCGTTTCATGTTATTGGTGTCAATCATGAGAAGTTTATATTTCCAAGTGCTAAAAAGCGTGAAATGTTTTTAAAAGAATATGATAAAAGAATTTCAAGTTTAGATTTACTTCTTTCAAGAGTTGAAAATGCAAGTGGTCGAACAATCAAAATTGATAATGAAATGCTATCGTTTATCACACACGATATATACAATGAAATGAAAAGAAAATTTTAACATGGGGTGAGAGTATGAATACATTAACTTTAATTGATATAATCTTCATCATTTTAACATCTTTCTTTATGGGGTGTTTATGTGTAATTTTAATTCAGGATGTAGAATGATTGGGGTGTAAAAATGGCAGGACGTAAAAAGGGTCAGAAAAACCTTAAAAAAGTTGGTAAAAAATTTGAAAATCAATACGGTGTAATGTTCACAGAAAAAGAAAAGAAAAAGTTAGAATCATTGGTGAATACAGTTAATAGAAAGCGTAAATCTATTATGACAGATGAGCGAAAAAGGGATATAAGAAGTGCTCTTGGTGTTCACCCTGATTTTGAAATGGGTGTTCACCCTGAAAAAAACTTATGGGCAACCGGTGCTGATACATTGTTAACACGTCAACGATCAAAATCCCTTCAACGGTTTAAAACAAAAGATGAATACAGAATGTATATTAAAGAGTTAAAAAACCTTTCATCAAAAGACTATGTTGCAAAACGAATGAAATTACACAAGAGAAATAAAATAAAGGCATTGAAATCAGTGGTTGGAAATAATGATGTTGTAAAAGGGTTAAATAAACTTTCTGAAAAAGAATGGGGAGAAATTATTGCGAAAGATTTATTACCTGAAATTCATTTCATAAATTCAGACGCGGAAAAAATGGGTGATTTTTTAGAACAACTTGAAACTCATTATGAGAATATAAAATCAATGTATAATAAAACTTGATAGGGGTTAATAGTATGACAGTAGATATCGAAAAAATTTATATGGCAGATTTTGAAACAACAACAGACATTAACGATTGTCGTGTATGGGGGGCTTGTGTTTATAAAATGGATGTGTGTTCATGTGTCCACCTATCAAACAATATTGATGGCTTTATGTCGTTTGTCAGTAAATTAAAAAACGGTTCTCTCATCTACTTTCATAACTTGAAATTTGATGGTAAATTTATTTTATCTTGGCTAATGTTAAATGGTTTTGTGTATAGTGAGGACACAAAAATGAATAAAAGTTTTAGAACCATCATTACTGATAGTGGTCAATGGTATCAAATAGATGTCACATTTAAGGTGACAGGTGTTAAAAGAAAAATTTCTCATAGAATTGCTTTTCAAGATTCATTGAAAAAATTAAATTTTCCGGTTAGAAAGATTGCCGAAATGTTTGAACTACCTATATCAAAAGGTGATATAGATTATGACACTTATAGACCTGTTGGTCATGTATTAACTGATGAAGAAATATCGTATATAACAAGGGATGTTGAAATTGTTACAAGGGGACTTCAACTTCAATATTCAACAGGGTTGAATAAAATGACAACATCAAGTGACGCTCTTTCATCCTATAAACAATCAATCGGTGGTGAATCACAATTTTTAAAGTTATTTCCCGTTCTAACTATTTCACAAGATAGCATGATAAGAAAGGCTTATAAAGGTGGATGGACATATTTAAAGAAAGGTTATTCAGGAAAAATTATTGGGAATGGTTGTGCTTATGATGTTAACTCACTTTACCCCTCTGTAATGTACAATGAATTTTTACCTTATGGTTATCCAAAATCTTTTGATGGTGAATATGTTTATAATGAAACATACCCCCTTTTTATTCAATTTATGTCGTGTCAATTTAAACTAAAAAATAACCACCTTCCGTGCATTCAAATAAAAAATAGTGGTCGTTTTGTTGAAACTGAATATCTAACCAGTAGTGGTGGTGAAAGTGTTGATTTAGTTGTTACTTCCATTGACTTAAAACTTTACATGGAACATTATGATTTTTATAATGTTGAATATCATGGTGGATATATGTTTAAAGGTAAGTTCGGTTTGTTTAAATCATATATTGATTATTGGTCAGAAATAAAAATTAAATCAACAGGTGGTTTACGTCAACAAGCCAAGTTAATGTTAAATAGTTTATACGGTAAATTTGCAACTTCGCCTGAAAGACAAAAGAAAGTGCCATACTTAGATGGTGACATTGTAAAATATCGTTTAAGTTCAGATGTTGAAATTGTTGATCCAATTTACACTGCAATGGCGTGTTTTATTACTGCTTACTCAAGAGATAAAACAATTAGAACGGCTCAAAGTGTATTTGATCGTTTTATATATGCTGATACAGATTCCATACATTTAATTGGGTATGATGTGCCTGACATTGATATTCATGAAAGTAGATTGGGAGCATGGAAACATGAGGGTAATTTCACAAAAGCAAAATTTATAAGAGCCAAAACATACATGGAACATTATGAGGGTGCTAAAAAACCAGAAGTAAAATGTGCCGGTTTACCTGATGAATGTAAAGAAAATGTAACATTTGAAAACTTTAAACAAGGAAGTAAATTCTATGGAAAATTAGCTCCTAAAACAGTGAAAGGTGGTGTTGTTTTAGTTGAAACAGAATTTACAATAAAATAGTGTGTTGACAAAACATAATAAAATTTTGTATAATTATAAGTGTTGATTATCATTTAACTATTTAATTCCGTCATTGGAAACCACGGTGCGAATCGCCAATGAGGTTTTGGATTGGTAATCTATTAAATAGCACTTGAAAAGTCAACATCCTATTTTATCTAAGCCCTCAATAAAGGGCTTTTTTATTTTACATTTTTATCAATTTTTATCATAAATTGTTTGATATTATTTCACCATTATGTTATAATTTAATTATAATCAAATTAAGGAGTTGGCATAATGAAAATCTTAGTAACTGTTGTTAAATGTGGTAAGTTCGGTGAAATGGAATTAGTGAGCATTAATAAATCAGGTGAAAACACTTATCTATTAAAATTCACACCATATGAGTTTGATACAACACGAATTCCAAATGTAACATTAACGGAAGATGAATATATCACATTACTTGATAAATATCAATCAAACATTATTGATTTCCGTGAAAC
>UMIQ01014875.1_pt1 | contig 11784 bp, 10 predicted proteins | sample 1965851 | NCBI WGS metagenome assembly UMIQ01 (sample SAMEA4836129, study PRJEB28245) | human gut metagenome | biome: gut microbiome; material: fecal sample | place: Denmark | collected 2008 | reverse complement strand
CCCGCCGAAATCTTGGTGATGCCAAGCCCGATGAGCCGATCGCGCAGGAACGGGCGCTCGCGCGTGGACAGCGTGATCCCGGCGGCGGGCAAATAGAGCCGGATTGCCTGGATATACTGCACCAAATCCCGTTCGGAAGCGGGATGGATGTCGTTGAACGAACCTTCATGCGGACGCATACGCGGCGCGGAAACGGCGATGTCCACACCGGGATACGTCGCCTGAATCCAGTCCGCGTGCAGCCCGGTGTAAAAGGCGTCGCGCCGCCACTGATCGAGGCCGAGCAGCGCGCCCACGTTCACCGAACGCATACCCGCCCGGGCCGCCCGATCCGGAGCGTTCAGACGGAACCGGAAATCGCGCTTGGGACCGGCGGGATGCAGCTTGAGGTACAGCTCCTCGTTATACGTCTCCTGAAACATCGTGAACGAATCCACTCCCGCGTCCACCAACATCCGATAGTCATCCTCGCTCATGGAATAGACCTCGACGCCGATGCTCGGGAAATACGGGCGCAGGCGACGGGCCGCCTCCGCGATGTACGCGGGCCCGGTCAGCTTCGGAGCGTCACCGGTCAAAAGCAGGATGTTGCGGAGCCCGGTCGCGGCGATGACCTTGCCTTCGGCCTCCACCTCGTCCATCGTCAACATGGAGCGATGGATATGGTTCTTGGCGTTGAAGCCGCAGTACACGCACTGGTTGGTACAGTAGTTGGCGAGATAAAGCGGCGTAAACAACTGGATGGAGCGCCCGAACTGCCGGACCGTCACGTCGCGGGCAATACGGGCCATCGTTTCAAGATACGGAGAGGCGGCGGGAGATACCAGCGCCATGAAATCCCGGGCGTTCAGGCGTCGGCCGTTTTCCGCCAGTTCCAGCGCGGCCAGCACATCCGTTTCCGTGGCCGAGGCCAGCCCGGACTCCACTTCATCCAAAGGCCACTCCGGCAGGACGTCGGAAAACAGGCGGCTCATGACGCAGCCCCCTCGTCATGGCCGCCGAGGAACCCGGTCAGCGGCGAGGAGGCCGACGCCCCGCCCTGCAAGACCGGGCCTGCCTTGGCAAGAAAGGCGTTGCGCCCGGCGCGCACGGCTTCGCCGAAGGCCGCGCCCATGCGTACCGGATCGCCCGCCGTGGCAATGGCGGTGTTCACGAGGCAGGCCGCCGCGCCCATTTCCATAGCTTCACAGGCCTGCGAAGGCTTGCCGATGCCAGCATCGACAACGATGGGCAGGCTGATTTCTTCAATGAGGATACGGACCATTTCCTTGGTCTGGAGGCCGCGGTTCGTGCCGATGGGCGCACCGAGGGGCATGACGGCGGCGGCTCCGGCATTCACGAGATCGCGGGCCACATACAGATCGGGGTTCATGTACGGCAGGACGGTGAAGCCTTCCTTGGCGAGGGTTTCCGTGGCTTTGGCGGTTTCGTAGCCGTCGGGCAGGAGATGGCGCGTGTCGGAGATGACTTCGATTTTGATCCAGTCGCCACATCCTGCGGCACGGGACAGACGGGCGATGCGCACGGCCTCGTCGGCGGTACGCGCGCCGGACGTGTTCGGCAAAAGCCGCATCGTGCCGGGGATGTGGCTCAGCACATTGTCTTTCGAGTTGCCGAGATCCACACGCCGCAGCGCCACGGTGATGACTTCCGCGCCGGAAGCTTCCGCGACCGCCGGAATCAGGCTGTCCGAACCGTATTTTCCCGTACCGATGAACAGACGGCTGTGCAGTTCCACACCGCCGATGATCAATGCATCCGAACTCGTTTTCATAGCCCATCCTTGAGTGAACACTCGGAAAATATGACGGGGCAAACACCCCAAAAGAACGCTCCGAAAAGAGCACCCGGCGGTGCGGAGCAACGCCTGTCGGGTCCCCCCAGCAGCCGACGCATGAGGGAGGAAAGACAAAGGAAGGAGGAGACGCCTCCGTCCTTCAGGAGATTCGCCTGTTCCGGGAATACCCCTCTTTACCCGCCGCCGACAAACTGCAACAGCTCGAGCGTGTCGCCGTCCTGCAAGGCGGTTTCGGCAAACGTCCCGGCGGGCACGATGTCCCTGTTCCGCTCCACCACGATTTTTTCAGGCGACAACCCGAGCCGGAGGATAAGGTCAAGCAGCGTCGCCCCCTCATTGCATACGGTGATCTCGCCGTTTACGGTGATATTCATGAAAGCCTCGTGCGGTTGGCCATCAACCAAAAAACGCCCGTCACGAGGGACGGGCGTTCTCAGGATCAGGCATGATGACGCTTCCCTACGGCAGTACCAGCTGCGTCAGGTTCCAAGGGTCTGGGACGAACCCACTCTCAGCCTTGACAGGCTCCCCTAGCTCGGATGACTATAGCGAGCGGCCTCTCTTCTGTAAAGAGCCGTTTTCTTCCTTCTTTCCACTACTTTTTGATGATCAGCAGATCCTCAAGAGGACGCTTCGGCACATGGTGCACGCCCTGCGCGTCGCGCCAGTACTTCACGGAGCCGTCAGCCCCCACGGTTTCAACGCGGCGGACTTCCTTTTGGAAGCCGAGCGCCAGTACGAGCAGCGGCTCAAGGTTCTCGGGGATGCCCAGCACCTCGCGGATCTTGCGCGGATCAAAGGACAGGAAAATGCAGCAGCCGAGGTCCCGCGTATACGCCGCCAGCTGGATGGTCTGCGCGGCGATGCCCGCATCAATGGCATTCAGTTTTGCCCGCGTCCCCGCCTCACCGAGAATGGCGACGTAACCGGTAGGACGCTCACCCGCTTCGGGGCCGTCCCAATCGGTCAGCATCCCCGCCCATTTCAACGCCGGGAAAACGGCGGCGCAAGCTTCCGGGGATTCCGCAACGGCAAACCGCAACGCCTGCGCGTTTCCACCGCAAGGCGTCACGCGGGCACACTCGATAAGCCAGTCCAGCATTCCGGCGGGCATCCCCTCGGCTTCCCGGAAACGGCGGCAGGTCCGGGCCCCGGTTACAAGCTCAAGAAAATCCATAAACATCTCCTTGGTTGAGATTGTAAGGACCGTTTCTTTCTAGCACCCCCCGCGCGGGTCCACAACGGGTTGCGTCCTGACGGGGCGCGGGATAGTGTGTCTTCGCCCGGTTACGGGACGGTGGCCCTTACGGAATCCCTTCAACAGGGCTTTCCGCGACACGGAGCGCCGCTTTCATTCCGGGGCATACCGACGCCTTCCGCAAAGGATTTTTATGAAGTACCTCGCCATAGACTACGGCCAGAAACGCACCGGCATTGCGGTTTCGGATACCGGGGGCAGCATGGCCTTTCCCCGCAAAACCATCCTCATGCGTACCCGCGCCGCCTTTTTTGAGGAATTGCTCGCCCTCATTGAGGCCGAAGCCACGGACGCCATCGTCATAGGGCTTCCCATCAACCTCGACGGCGAGGAAAGCCTCACGACCCGGCAGGTCCGCAACTTTTCCAAGAGCCTCGCCCGACGCACCACCCTCCCCCTGTTTTGGATGGCGGAAGCCCTCAGCAGCTACGAAGCCGAAAGGGACCTCCGGGACGCCGGACGTTCCGCGGCTCAAGGCCGGGCCGTACTCGACCAGCAGGCCGCCGTGCGCATCCTGCAATCTTTCCTCGATCAACCGGAAGTCAAACGGAAAACCATATGAACGAATCCCCCGAAGAAACCAAAAACACATCCGCCGACCCCGGCGCCCCGCGCCCAGAAGAAACAGGCATACCTTCCGGCGTATCGGATACACGGAATCAACAGGCTCCTCCGGATCAACAACATTCCGATGCGTCATCCCCCGAAGCAGAGAACTGGCAGCCGACTGACAAGAAGCCCGGCGAGGCCTCTCCCCTTGATGGGGAGGAGCCGGAAACGCCTCTGCCCGCTTCCGCGCCCGAGACGCCCAAACCCAAACGGCTCTGGCCGCGCTTCCTGCTCGGGTTCATGCTGCTGGTCCTGCTGGCTTGCGGCGGAGCCGGTTGGCTGGCCTATGACTTCCTGAAAAGCCCCGGTACCGATCCCGCCGTCGCGCCCGCGCAAGACGTGGAAGTGACCGTCAATCCCGGCACGACGTTCCGTACCCTGACGCCTGAGCTCGTCCGCCTTGGGGCCGTGCGCAATGCCGACAAGTTCATACTCCTGCTCCGCTGGATGAACTACAGGGATATCCCCCACGCGCTCAAACCCGGACGGTTCCGGATCAACACGGGCTGGACGCCGCAGCAGGTCATCGATCAACTGGTCAACGGTTCCCCCCTGCTCGACCGGGTAACAATCCCCGAAGGCCTCGCCTGGTGGGAAGTGGGCAAGCGGCTGGAAGAGGCGCAGATGGTGCGTTTCGAGGATTTCGACAAGCTCGTCCATGACCCCGCCTTTCTGCGGCATTGGGGCATTCCGTTCGACAGCGCGGAAGGCTTCCTGTTCCCGGACACTTATCTGATCATGCGTCCGCTGGAACTCAACGAAGCCACCGCAAAATCGGTCGTCGGACGGCTTATCGACAACTTCTGGCGCAGGACCGCCCCGCTCTGGCCAGGCGGCAAGCGCCCGGGCCCTTCCGGGCGCGACGAGGTACGGCGTCTGGTCACGCTGGCCTCCATCGTCGAACGGGAAACAGCCGTACCCTCCGAGAGGCCACGCGTCGCCGGGGTATACGCCAACCGGCTGCGGCTCAACATGCTGCTCCAGGCCGATCCCACCACGGCCTACGGGCTCGGGGAAAGTTTCGACGGCAATCTGCGGCGCAAACATCTCGACGACGAGGGCAACCCCTACAACACCTACAAGCACCCCGGCCTGCCGCCCGGCCCCATCTGCTCGCCGGGCCTCGCCTGCCTCAAAGCTGCCGCTAACCCTGAGCAGCACGACTACATCTATTTTGTCGCGCGCGGGGAAGACGGATCTCATGTGTTCAGCACCAATTTAGCCGCTCACAACAAGGCCGTCCGAGAATATTGGGCAAAAAGGAGAGGGAAGTAGATTCTTGGAGTGGGCGGGGAGAACTTTCTAGAGAACGCTCTCCCCGCCACCTCCAAACCTCCTCGCCCCTCTCAAAGATTTTGACCTTATCGAACCTCCCATGAAGGCTTTACAAAAAACAAAGCCCGTTAAAGAATTCCTTCAACGGGCTATCATCTTAGCCAAATCCTCCGCAGGAACGAACTCCCGCCGCGCGGCCTCCCCAATCTCTTTTACCCTTCCATGACCCTGATCCGATCAAATCCGGAGAGCAACCGGCGTTCCAACACGCGAACCCTGATGACCAGAAGGACGGCTGCAATGGATACGCCGACAATAAACGCCGTCCAGAACCCCTGCGGGCCAAGGGGATCGCCCCACAAATGCGTCCTGCCAAGCGTATACCCCACAGGCAGGGCGAACACCCAGTAGGAAATCAGCGTCACGCACAGGATGGCCCGCGTATCGTTATACCCACGCAGAATACCGACGCTGACCACCTGCACGGCATCCGTAATCTGATAGGTCGCGGCAAACAGCAGCAAGTGCGACGCCAGCCCGAGCACCACCGGATCGTTGTTGTAGACGGCGGCGATCTGATGCCTCCAGAGGATGGTCACCAACGCCGTGAAACACGCCGCCATGCAGGCCAAAAGCCACGAAGATCGGCTCGCCACGCGGACGGCCTCCACCGACTTGCGCCCGAGGGCAAACCCCGTGCGGATGGTCGCCGCAGTACCGATGGACAACGGGACCATGAACAGCAACGAACTGAAATTCAGGGCGACCTGATGTCCCGCCACCTGAATGGCCCCGAGCGGCGCGATGAGCAGCGCCACCGCCGCGAACAGCGTCACCTCAAACAGCATGGCCAGCGCACCGGGAAAACCAATGCCCGCCAGCTTTTTGAGCGTCGCCCAAACGGGGACTTCCCATACCCGCCAGGTCATCAATTCCCGCAAGTAGGTATGCCGGCACACGTACACCACCATCGTCAGGAACATGACCCAATAGACGATCGCCGTGGCGACGCCCGTACCCGGCCCGCCGAGCGCCGGGAGGCCGAGCTTGCCGAAAATCAGGATATAGTTGCACGGTATATTGATGAGCAGCCCCATAAAGCCCGCGAACATGGCCGGACGCATAAGCGCCATCCCCTCCATGCCGCAGCGCAAAGCCACGAACAGCAGGTAGGCAGGAGCGCCCCAGATGATCGCCCGCAGGTACTGCCCCGTCATGAGCCCGAGAGCCCCCTCAACGCCCATATCGGCGAGATGGAACGATACCAGATACACGATAAGGATGAGCGGAACCGAAATGAACAGCGCCATCCAGATACCCTGCCGCATGACGTGCCCGACACCCTGCATGTGTTCGCCGCTCCGCATGGACCCAGCCCCGCGAAGCTGCGCCACGCACGGCGTAACCGCGAGCAGCAGCCCCTGCCCGAACAGGACGAGCGGAACCCAGAGCGACCCGGCCAGCGCCACAGCCGCCATATCCACCGCCCCCACCCGGCCTGTCATGACCATATCCACAAACCCCATTGAAATCATGGCGATCTGCGCCAAAAGGGCTGGAACGGCAAGAGTAAGCTGCGTTTTCATTTCAGTGAGATAGGCTCGACGCTTCGTAGACATGAAAGACCTCAAAAAGGAAAAAAGGAGAAAGACAACCCTCCTTGAAACACTGTCTCAAGGAGGGTCGGCGGACTATAACTGGAACAGATAAAAAGGCAATCGCTTCTCATGCCCGAGAAAGCGGAAAAAAGGCGTTTCGATGTTTAGATCGGAGCTCCCCTTCCACCGAAAAAAGGGGCGCTCCAATCCGGGCGCCCCTTTTTCGGGTCAAACGCTCAGATCATCAGTAGGCTGAACCTTGCGGCCTGCGGTCAACAGCAGCGCGAAGCAAATCAGCGCTATGGCGATACCCACGATATTGGACAGCTCGTAGGACATGCCGAAGCCCATCGTCTTCTCAAAGCAGATATACACGGCGCTCACGGCAGTCATGAAGCAAGCGGGCACGGAGGCAATCCAATGGAACTTGCCGCGATGCAGCAAGTAGGCGGCCGCAGCCCACAACATGATGGCGGCGAGGGCCTGGTTGGCAAATCCGAAGTAACGCCACAGCATCCCAAAGGGAATGAAGTTCAAAGCGACGCCCACGACAAACAGCGGGACGGCTATCATCAGGCGGTTCTTGTGCGGGCGCTGATCATAGCCGATGGCGTCGGCAATGGTCAAACGGGCAGCACGGAAGGCCGTATCGCCGGATGTCACGGGCAGCACCACAACGCCGAGGACGGCAAGGGCGCCACCAAACACGCCAAGCAGTTCCACGGAAATGTTGTTCACGACCAGCGCGGCGTTCCCCTTGGGGCCGAGGGCGGCGGCAAGAGCGGCCGTATCGGAGTAGAAGGACATGCCGAGGGTCACCCAGATAAGCCCGATAACACCTTCCGCAATCATCGCACCGTAAAAGATCTTACGGCCATGCTTTTCGTTGTTGATGCACCGGGCCATCAGCGGAGACTGCGTGGCATGGAAGCCGGAGCAAGCGCCGCAGGCGATGGTAATGAACACCAGCGGCCAGGCGGGCAGGCCGGAGGGGCTATGCATGGTCCATTCGATGTTGCTGTAGAAGGTGTACCCCTTGAAGGCCAGAGCGCCCAGCAGCCCAACGGCCATGAACACCAGCAGTACAGCGAAGAACGGATAGACGCGGCCGATGATCTTGTCCACGGGCAGAATAGTGGCAAGGAAGTAGTACGCAAAGATGATCGCCACAAAGAGCATACTGTGCATACCGGTCAACTGGGACAGCAGGCCAGCGGGCCCCGCCACGAAGACCACGCCCACCAGAATGAGCAGCACGACGGCGAACACGCGCATGAGCTTCTTGATGAGGTCGCCAAGGTTGTACCCGACGATATCCGGCACGGACTTGCCGTTATAACGGACGGACAACATCCCCGAGAAGTAGTCATGTACGGCACCGGCGAACACGCATCCGATTACGACCCACAGGAGAGCTATGGGACCGTAGAGGGCACCAAGGATCGGCCCGAAGACGGGGCCAAGACCGGCAATGTTCAGCAGCTGGATCAGAAACACCTTGGTAGGGCTCATCTCCACATAGTCCACACCGTCAGGCATTTTGCAGGCAGGCGTGGGGCGGTTGGGATCAGGCCCGAACACCTTTTCCACAATGGCGCCATACACACAATACCCAGCCAGCAGCCCTGCCAGGGCCAACACAAAATACATCCATGAAGGCATACAATTCCCCCTCTAAACGTGAGTGTTACGGAACACCCTCCCTTACGGCAAGGAGATTGCTCCACTACCGCAGAAGTCTAATCCCGGCGTTCTTTCCGAGTCAAGGGGAGAAGTGCTTTTTGCGCAATAGGATACAAAACCAGTCCGTATGCTTTGGGATCCACGCATTGCACGGTCAGGAATCCTCTCCAGAGCCCGTGCAGCGCGTCAAATACAAAAAGAGAAGGGAGCCGAAACTCCCTCCTCATCAAAGCTAACCGAAGCCAGCTACAACTAGAACTTGTAGTTCAAGCTCATAGCAGCCTTGAAGTTATTTTCATTGTAGGTATTGCTACCCCACAGGTTTTCATCGTAGTCCAAATTGATGTAACCCAATTCGAAGGCAAGGGTAAGGTTCTGGTAGATATTGTACTTAGTGTCGATATTGACTTCCCACATACGGTCATGATGGGTCAGGTACAGGTCGTTGCCTACGCCGGTCATGCTAGCAACAGTACCACCATTCTTGACCAACATCCCAGAATTGTTCGTACCCTGAATGAAGCCAACACGAAGGACGTGAGAGAGATCTTCCATGAAGGAGATGTCCTTCAACTCAGCAACGATACCCCACGTGCCAGCAAGGCTCGTCCCATTGAAGGTGGCAGAACGGTTGTAGGTACCACCATCGAAGCCGTAAGAGGTCAACGCCACGTCGGAATCGATGACAGGCATGCGTTCGGAACCGTCGTTCGCATTCTTGTCATCACCAGAGGCATACCAGAAGGTCAACGCAGGAGTCATGTAGTCAAGCTTGTATTCACCAGCGAGAGCAGCATACCAACCGGAACGCTTCATATCGAAGTTACCGACGTTGCCCATGTCAACACTGCCATACGCAAAGTCGGCGGCGACGCGGAAGGGATCAAACAGAGTCATTTCGGCAGTAATACCGCCCCACCAAGCATTGCCGTGGTCATCAAGCTTGGCCCCCCAGTGAGCATCAGCACCAGCAGGAAGCAAGCCAGCAGCCACACCAGTTTTATTGTTACCTCCAGCACCGAATTCGGTATCACGACCAATGATGCTGTACATACCAAAGGGGGTCACCTTCACACCATCGAAGGTCAACGGAACGGTCAAACCCACCACGTCCATGGCATCATGCTTATTTCCATAGGTACCATCCATACGATTGCTGTAGTCATTGTAAGGACGCAACCAGAAGAGGGCGGCACCCACGTTTTCGGTAAACTGACCGGACACGGTGATACCGGCACCGTCGGTGTCAAGCACGGCCATCGGCACGGCGAAGGTCGGAACGCCGAAGGGCTGAAGGCCCATACGAACTTTGGCATCGGTCTGGGGGATCACCCAGTCAACATAGCTGTAACGAACCTTCACTTCCTTGCCGTCATTGCCCAGAGCAGCACCAGACTTGGCTTCGCCCCAATTCTGGTGACCGATTTCAAAGAACACGACACCCTTCAGGGATTCGGAAGCGATGACGTCGATCTGGGTACGCAGACGAGTGGAAGCACGGAAGTAGTCACCGTTGTTGTCGCTGGAAACGGCACGATCAGCCCAAGACAGGTTGTTCTGCCAAATGCCCTTGGCCTTGATATCAGCAGCCTGAGAACCAGCAGCAGCGCCGAGCACGAGGCCGGCAGCAAGAAGCAGAGTCACGATGCGCTTCATTTGTATTCCTTCCTTCTTAAATAAAATTCCTTGATCGACGAACACAGGACAATCCAGTGTTCGCGTTTCTTTTCTCATAACTCTAAACCGAGATCAACCCTTTTTGTAAAAAAATTTAAACTTCGTGATTCTCACCCCTCTCAAACAGGCCAAAAAGGCAAAATCCCTGTACCGTCCCTCAAGGCCGGCGTGTTTTACCCCTCCGAAAAGCAGGGCTTGACGGGACGGCACAAGTACGCAAATAGTCGCATGGTACGGTTGCTCAACGTTCCCGCCTTGCATCCGCAGACCTCTTTTTTAAGGATAGACGCATGGGTTTCTTCTCAAGTATCAAACGGCTGTGGTCATCGAATAAAACTGCTGAAACTCCGGAAACGCCACAGGCTCCGGCGGAGGAAGTACTGGCCGATCCGCAGCCAGCGGAAACGGAAGACGGCGCATCTCACGAAGAATCTTCCGTTTCCGACGCGCCACAATCTCCTGTGGAGGTTTTGGAAAAACGGCCGGAAACGGCAGCCGCAGAGCAGCGACAGGCCGAGCTGGAAATGGATCAGCTCGCTGCCGGACAATCTCTTGAACCGGACGGGCAAGCTCCCGCACCTGCGGCTGCCGCCCAACCTGCCCCTCAGCCCGACGCCCCGAAGGAACCTTCCGGATGGCGCGATACGCTGCTGCTTACCCTCCGGGAAGCCGAACCGCGCCTGTCCGTGTGGCTGTCCATCGCTCTGGAAGATCTCGGACCCGACGCACGCACGGGCGACGAACTCTGGGAGCGTGTCCGCTTCCTTTTGACCGCCCTTGGAGCCCCGGAGAACGAAGCCGATGCCTTCGTCGCCGACTTCGCCGCATGGGCCGCGCGCATGGAATACGAAGAAGTGGCGGACTTCCGTTCGGAACTGCAGTACCGCCTCGCCCTTGCTCTCGATCTTGAGGACGAAGAGGATGAACGCAACCGCATTTTCCTCAAGCTGCATCAAGGGCTGGAACGGACCCGTGAACAGCTCGGCAAAGGGCTCTCCACCCTCTTCGCCAGCCACGGCGACCTGTCCGCCGACTTCTGGGACGAATTGGAAGAACTCTTCATTATGGCGGACATGGGCGTCGAAGCCGCGACCGAGCTGTGCAAACGCCTCAAGTCCCGCGCGCGTGCCGCTTCCGCGACCACTCCCGAGGAACTTCGCCCTCTCCTCGCCGCGGAGCTGGAAGACATTTTCCGCATCCCGCGCCGCGTCGTCGCGGTCAACCCGCCCGAGGTCGTTCTGATCATCGGCGTCAACGGCGTAGGCAAGACCACGACCATCGCCAAACTGGCCTACCGCGCCCGTATGCAGGGCAAAAAAGTCCTCCTTGCCGCCGCCGACACCTTCCGGGCCGCCGCCGTGGAACAGCTCGGCATTTGGGCGGAACGCACGGGTTCCGGTTTCCACTCCAAGGGGCAGGACGCCGATCCCGCCGCCGTGGCGTGGGAGGCGATGGATGTCGCCATCAGGGATCAATACGATATTCTGTTTATCGATACCGCCGGACGTCTGCACACCAAGAGCAACCTGATGGATGAGCTCCACAAGATCCGGGAAGTCATCGCCCGCAAGCATCCCGGCGCTCCGCACCGCAGCATCCTTATTGTAGACGCCACCACCGGTCAGAACGCGCTCCAGCAGACAAAAATATTCAAGGAAGCAGCAGGTATCGACGAACTTATCCTGACCAAGCTTGACGGCACCGCCAAGGGCGGCGTCGCCGTGGCCGTTTCCATGCAGTACGGTATCCCGATCACCTACGTCGGCCTTGGCGAAAAAATGGAAGACCTCCGCCCCTTCAACGGGGATGACTTCGCTAAGGCGCTCCTTGAGCAGTAAAAAATTGATAAAAAGGGAGGAGCTTTTCTGGAAAAGGCGCCCTCCCTT
>UMIQ01023185.1_pt1 | contig 12105 bp, 16 predicted proteins | sample 1965851 | NCBI WGS metagenome assembly UMIQ01 (sample SAMEA4836129, study PRJEB28245) | human gut metagenome | biome: gut microbiome; material: fecal sample | place: Denmark | collected 2008 | reverse complement strand
TTTGTTGTTCCTAAGTCAATACCAATAATTTTACCCATGATAAATTTCCTCCTAAAATAAATCTTTCTATATTTCCAATGCTTTCGCTTGATTTCCTCAAGTGTCTTACATTTAGTTCGCTACTTTTACCATACTGTGCCGAAGTACGCTTTCTTTATACATATATCCTTTTTGAAGCTCTTCGACCACTACATTTTCTCCGGCTTCTTCGTCTTCCACGTGCATCACCGCATTGTGGAGATTGGCGTCGAACTCTTTGCCCTCGGCATCCATGGCCTTTACTCCCAGTTCATCGAGAGTTCCCATAAGCTGCTTATAAATCTGTTCGATGCCCTGAACAAATGGAGAATCTTTTTCTTCCTCTGCCACGGCCTGAAGTCCCCTCTCAAAGTTGTCGACTACCGGCAGAAGCTTTTCTAAAACTCCCATGGCTCCCATGTCATATCTCTGGACAAACTCTTTGGCCGTCCGCTTTCTAACATTCTCAAACTCTGCCATGAGACGCTGATACTTATCGGTCAGCTCACCGATCTGCTGGTCTTTTTCCTTTATCAGATCATCCGCTTTCTGCTTTTTCGATGCCTTCTTGTCTGTCTTCTTAGCCTCTTTTGTTTTTTGGGTCTCTTTTTCTTCTGTGGCTGTATTTTCTTTCATTTCTTCTTCCTGAACTTTTTTCTCTTCTCCCATAATGCACCTTCCCTCCTATGGTTTTTTCTTGAACAGATCGTTGATCTCATCCGTCAGATTCTGGAGTGTCTTCACAACCCTCTTGTAATCCATCCGTTTCGGACCAATAATCCCGATTGTTCCGGTTCCGCCTTCCTCCAGTTCATAAGTGGCTGTCACAATGCTGCAGTCCCTCATGTTCTTCACCGGCGCCTCATCTCCGATGTAAACCTGAATTCCGTGGTGGTCATCACTTTCCAATGTGTCGCCCACCAGCTTGTTCAGTGCCTTCTTTTCCACTAAAGCATCTAAAAGCTCGGTAGCTGTCTCCGGCGAGCCAAGCTCGGGATACTTTAAGATATTGGAAGCACCTCCCGTATAAATCTCCAGCTGGTCCGCATTGTGGATAACGACTGCGATCTCCTCCAAAATCTTTTCCAGTATCTGGCTGTGGATTCCAGCCTGATCCTTCATCGTCTGGATCAGCTCCAGGTTGATTTCCTTCAGAGTCAGCCCCTGGAGAAAGGAGTTTAATAATACGTTCAGTTTCAGGACTTCGTCATTTGCCAGTGGTTTTTCCACGTCCATGATCTGGTTTTTTACGACATTGCCGTCTGCCACGATAACCGCCAGCAGACTGTACTCATCCACCTGGGAAAGCTGCACAAACTTGAGCTTTGTATTTTTGTACTGAGGGGCAGATACCATCGTCGCATAATTCGTACTGGACGCCAGGACATTGGCAACCTGCTTCAGCATCACTTCCATCTTGTCAACTTTCTTGACAAGCTCCAGCCGTTCTTCTTCGTCCGACTCCCGATCCTGCATCAGCTGGTCCACATAAAAACGATATCCCAGATCCGAAGGTATCCGCCCGGCCGACGTGTGCGGCTGCAGAATGAATCCCAGATCCTCAAGGTCCGCCATTTCATTGCGGATCGTTGCGGAACTTAAGTTCAGTCCCTCCATCTTGGAAATCGTCCTGGAACCAACGGGTTCCCCGGTCTCCAGATAATTTGCTATAATCGCTTTTAGTATTAGTCTTTTACGATCATTTAAATCCATGGTATCTTTCCTTTCATTATTAGCACTCATCTTAAACGAGTGCTAATATCTATAACATAAGTTATCACTTTTAAATTTCATTGTCAACCCCTCCTATTATTTTTTTTAAAATTGGCGGATTGCAATACCAAATTGAACTATTTTGCATTTTTCTTCATTTTAGTTACTTTTAACAAATACAAACGCAAGATATATACATTATGCACATATCTCGAGATTCTCCACCTCCTCCTGATACAATTCCTCTGCCGTAGAATATCCCAGATTTCTCCGTGGCATCGTATTGATCCACTTCTCAATCTTCTTTAATTTCTCATCACTAAATTTTTTGATTTCCATTCCCTTCGGAATAAAGCGGCGAATAATACCATTTGTATTCTCATTTTGCCCTCTTTCATAAGAGGAATAAGGATGCGCATAGTACACCTTAATCCCCTTTTCTTCTATATTATATAAACGTGCAAATTCTTGTCCATTATCAGACGTAATACTTTTCAGTGCTTCCCTAGGAACCTCTTTTATAATCTGATCCAAACACTCTTGTACGGCTTCTATGGTCTTGCCCTCAATCTTACGTATAATTTCTTTTCGTGTTTTCCGCTCTGTAAGAGTCAACAGAACATTGTCCTCTTTATCTTTCTTTCCGATCACCAGGTCAATCTCCCAATGTCCAAACTCTTCTCTATTATTAATCTGTTCTGCTCTTTCTTCTATACTTCTCCCATCCGTTCGTTTATAACGCTTTGAATAGGTCTTCTTTTTTGTGCGTCGTTTCACTTTTTCTGGCAAATCAATATTTTTAACTTTTATAACACCTGCTTCTACATAATTGTAGAGCGTTTTTGTGCACACTACTTCTTCCTTTTTAAAATACCCTTGTTTCAGTACACGACCATAAATAGAATCTAACGAGCGTTTTTCTTCTAATACCTTACTCTCTACATATTTAATAAATTTTTCGCACTTAAACGCCTTGTAATCTTGTCTACAACGCTTTCTATTATTTTCATATGCTATTTGTCCACGCTCAGGGAAATATCGTATTTTTTTATAGTTTCCCTTATCCACGCTTATTGTAGAACCTCTTTTTAACTCATTTCTTATTGTATTACTTGCACGACCTAATAATTTTCCTATCCTATACGGCGTATACCCTTGTGCATGCAAGGCCGCTATCTGCCCACGTTCGATTGGCGATAGATGTTTGTTCTTTCTAAAATCCCCAATGTTACTTGCATAATCAAGCATAATATCCCCCTTTTCCCCAAAAATATTGTATCACTGACCAATTATTTTTGGCAAAGAATTTCCTGCCTAACTACTATTTTCTAATGTAACAAAGGAGAGAGAAAATACTCTCCCCCATATTTGTTTCCATATGACAATTTAAAAACTTACAAAGTAACATTTCTGATCAGAAGAACCTCTCTCCCAATCAGATTCGATTGATTCATATTCATTTATTCCCAAATTAAACATAGGGCGCATATCGAGTACTAATTGTCGATACCCATTTTTCGTCCAACTTCTCTGTATAGGTACTCCATGCTCTTTGATGGCTATTCCACCACCAACCATGATGTCCTAACGCAAGAACCAGCTGACGTTTTGGACACATTAAAAACTTTATGTATGCCCGATCTCCTTCCGTGTAAGCAGTAATATTAGCATCCTCATAGAAAATCTCTTTTCTAATCTCCTTAATTTCTCCGGCAAGAGATTTCTCATATAATTTAGCCACGTTACTGTTTTTTCTCCATTGATATTGTTTATAAAACCTCTTATACAGCCTTATAAACAGCTTATTTTCACGATACGCCAACTTTTCTAAATCTTTTGCAGGATTATAAGACGAATCATTCTTCCTGCAAAATTTAATTTTTTCATATAGTTCAATTACATCCTCATTTTCTTTCCTTTGAGCATCTCTTACCTGTTTCTCTACATCCTCAAACCAGTAAGCTATGTTTAAAGCACACTTAAAAATCTTATCCGATTTATCCATCCGCTTTGCATTATATCTTGCAGGCCCGGCAACCTTCTTGGATATATGCTGTGCTTCATATTTCAGCTTTTCATTCCATTTTTTATATAGTTCATTTAGAATTTTTTCTTTTCTTTCATCTGATATTTTCCATGATAATACTTTTTTTACATACGTTTTGTATTCTGACTCAGATAAAAATCCCCTTTCCCCTGATGAACTATTTTTATTCGCCTTATTAACCAACTCTTGATCTAATTCTTTTAATACCATAATGAACACCCTCACCTTTCTATTCTTGTTTTTGTATCAAAAGACATCTTTATTCGTTCACTTTTCTTTCACCATAGCTTCTGGTATAATTTAACTAAACTTTTGTAAGGAGAATCCTATGTTTACTTTTCTTGAAAAAATCAGCTATTGGTCTACAAAACAGATTTATAAAATTCCTCAAGCTATGATTGTAATTTTAATATTTACAACCTTATTTCAAAACGAAGCCGCAACTATTAAAAACATACTTAGTTCTAAAATTCAGATGATATTGCCTGAATCTACCATCAATTTTTTTACAGAACTTAATCTCTCACAAAAAGACCTCTTAACCATCTGGGCATTTTTATTAGTGACTCATGCCATTACTTTCGCTCTAACAGCCCTTGAGCAGTTCTCAAAAGATTACGATTACATCATAATTGGATCAGGCGGGGCAGTCCTTTTTCATCTAAACTCTATCATCCTTTTAACTGTATTGATCTATAATTCCCTTTACAGTCCAAGAATAATGATCCATTCCGTTCCCGTTCATTTCACTGGTTTGTATTATCCTTTTGTTATAGTTTCTGCCGGTTTATTTGCTTCTATTTTTTGTGTATCCTACTGTGCTAATCTCCTACGTTTATTGATAAAAATAAACGATAAAGAATTCCCCCTCAAAAAAAGAATTGTTTTAGATTTAACCTTTGGGATTATTGTTATTTATTTCTTTAGTAACTTGGTAAAATTTCTGCCCATCTAAGAAAAACAGAAAGACAATAAAGCGGAACAAAAAGTGCTATATGTAATCCGATATAAACTATCAAAGTTTTATCAAATGATAGTTTATGTTTTTCTTGAATTATATCTGAATATCCCCATGCCATAAGAAATGCAGTAAGAAATGCTGGAAGTGCGTCTTTTAAAAACTGTGTTGTCATATAATCATCTCCTTTTTTAGTAAATCAATAATTCTCTTAAAATTTGTATTGCAGTATAAAAGCCAGAATACCATCCAGCTTTTTTACACTCGACCCCATAATTTGTGCGTAAATTTGAAAGTTTATTCCTTTGTTTTAAATCAGAAACAACTTCTTCTGCATATTTTTCGTATTCGTCAGAAGTTAATTGAACTTTTTGATTATCAATCTCTTCCAAACACTCGCTAAAAAGTATATCTTTATAATCATTCATGCTCATCACTCCTTTACAATTCATGGTGGCGTTGCCCCCATACCCCTATAAGGAACTAAGTTCCTTAACCTTATTAACACTCGCCGTTAGGCAGGGAAAGCAACTCTCTGGTTGCTTCCCTTCGGGAAAGTTTATTTTATTCAAAGTGTCAAGGGTTGCCCTACGGCGTATCGGCTTCGCCTTGTCCCTTGACACTTCTTTTGTCTTCTATTTCACTTTTTCATATTTCAAGATCCCTATATCATCTAAACATCTTTTTAAAGTTCATGTTTTCCCTTTCTCCCCGTATACTCGATAGGACAAGTTTCAACTAAAAACACTACACTCTTATTTCAACTTAATAAAAAACTCCCCATTGTTTCGCCATTCAAAACTTTCAACCTCACGTTCTCCTTTCTTTAGAATATTATCCTGATACCAATTCCCCCATGTAATCAAACGTAAATTATTATCACGAATTGATATTTTTGTATTATCATTAATCACTCCTAATTCAAGAATTTCATTTAACTTCATTTATTTCCTTCTTTCTCCGGGAGAAAAACCGCTCCCGGTCGGATTATTTTATTGATAATATCTTTTAATGATGTACATTAATTTTTCTACAAGGCGATCCAATGTAATTTCTCCCCAACCATCTATGTAATGCCAATGAATTTGTGGGCTTCCAAGAACATCAAAGAATCTGAAAAAAATAATAGCTTGATTCTTTACATTCACAACCTAAAATTAATTGAGGATTATCACAATATTCGTCTTCTAAAGAGCCATATACGTCCATTTTAAAATAACAACTACTTTCAAACTTTAACCACGCTTCTTCTAATTCCTTACGTAACTCTTCCCCGGTTATTTCAAATAAATTTTTCATCTTCGTATCCTCCTTGACTTCTCAGTCTCTCAGCATTACAATTAATATGTATTTTATTTGAAATGGGGCGGTCGGTGGCTATCCGACAAACCCCTTGGAGTTATCCTTGGATATGTTCGATGTATTCGGCTTCTGTTGCAAACAAGATGTAAATGCCGTTTACGTTCCCCATATATCCAAAGGATGTGTAATATCCTTTCAAGGGTATCACCTCCTTTCTATAAAGATTAGGGAGTTAAGAAGTGGAGTTCTTAACTTCCTTTTCTTTATATTTATATATTACACCTTTTTCTGTGTAATGTCTATTGGTATTTTACACAAAATTATGTGTAATTATTCGTTCTTTTTTACACAGATTTTTGTGCATTTCCTCTTGACTTTTGCACAATATTCAATGTATGATTAAAAAAAAGATTGGAGAAAATCATATGCTAATTTACAAAATAGACGTACTAGATGCTTTAAAAAAGGCAGGATACAACACAAATAGATTACGCAAAGAAAAACTTCTTGGAGAAAATTCCATTCAATACCTAAGAGAAAAGAAACCCATAAGCGCAAAGGTACTCGACAAAATCTGTGAACTATTAGACTGTCAGCCAGGCGACATTTTAGAGTATAAAAAACACTCTTAATTTTTTCATCTAAAGAAAATCTTAAATTTTCAAGTTCCCTTTTCTTTGCTATTCTGCTAAATTCATAATTTTCATTAGATAAAAATTTAAGCAAAAAAATACTTAGTTTACATGTTTGTGCAAACTAAGTATTTTTTATTATTTAAATATGTCTTATATTACTCTTCTAATAATCCCTAAACTTTCATTAACTAAAAATACAAGCTATATGTAAACATACGGAACTAATAAAAGTTATAATACCAACTATGATTCCAACAGTCACATCAAATGCTGCAATAAAACCACCACAGCAAAATGCCCAGGCAAATGAACAGAAAAAAATCATGATGATATTAATTATTGGAATAAACCAAAGAATTGACATAACCAAAAACACACAAATAGCAGCAATAATGGCTGTTTTAAAACTTTGTGTATTACCCCAAGTTACTATGAACGTTAATACCGCAAAAGCAAAGTCTTCTTTTACAATACGAGTCAATCCCATATTTACATATTCGGCATTTAACAATAAAGCAAGTAGATTCATTTATTTATCCTCCTTTAGGGAGATTTTAACATATTTAAGCATAATTTTCAATATTATTACTTATCTTACCTTAATTTTCTTGTAACTACTATAAGACCCATAATATTTCCTTCCATCTATGATTTTATAGGCCCGCACTTTCACATAACAATTTTTCTTTCTTTTCAGGCCCTTTATCGTATAAGAAGTTTTTCTACTCGTCTTATACTTCGACTTCTTAAAGTTCTTGTAAGATGAATATCGAACCTGATAGCCAGACACACCGCCAGGACTTTTAGAAATATATACTGTTACTTTTTTCTTTCCAGCTTTTAACTTCTTGATTTTCGCCTTTTTCGGATAAATCTTAAAGTATCTAATATAGTTTCCAGTATAATTTCCTTTTCCCCGAATTGCCATTTTCGCTTTTCCACAGCTTTTATTCCTGCTGTAAGAAACCGTATAATCCCGATTTAATTTTAGCTTTGTCTTTCCTGCCTTAACAGACAAACTTTTCACAATATTCTTGCCTGTATAAGTAGCATTAGTAGGATTTGACACATAAGTAATCTTACGTTTCGTTGAAACTGTTGGTTTCGTCTGTTCCGTAGTTGATGGTGTAGGCTGTGGAGTTTGGCCGCCAGAGGTATATTCCCACCAGCTTATTTCATATTGCTGTTCTGCTTTTCCTGTAAAATTGCCAATTCCTGTGATAATAACTGTTGCCATCCCTTTAATACAATAACCGCCATTCACTTTTTCCCTTGATAATTCCTTACAGGTTCCATTTTTACCACCAATGTTATTACGGTATGATACCGTATAATCTTTTCCTTCAACCAAAAGCTCACGATCATAATAAACATAAAGCCACGCTTCTACTGGCTTTCCTGTTTCGCCCCCTTTTTCTTGTGCAGAAATTATTATATCATTACTTTCACCATTAGTATGATTCATATTTCCTTTTACTATGACTGTACAAGTATCCTGTTTTGTCCCAGCCGTTGCCGTTATCGTTGCACTACCTAATTTTTTACCAGCTTTCACAACGCCAAAATCATCTACGGTCACAATAGATGGATTACTACTTACAAACTTCACAGTATCCGTAGAAAGCGATGGATTAACACGTGCAATTAAATGCCATACCTTTTCCCTTGGATAATCCATCACTGCGGAAATTTTATGTTGGTTTAATGTTATGGATTCAGCCGTAACTTTTGGCAAAACAGATACGGACACCTGTTTCGTTTGATCCTGTGCATAAATATATTGATTTTCCTTGTTTCCCTGATTAAATTGATCTACAAGGTTCTGATTTTTAAATAAAAGCTTGCTTCCATTGTACAGATCCTGAAAATTCCATTTACCCATCTGCGGCAAAGTATCCCCTAGAAAATCTATTTCTATTGGATTCTTACTTTCTCCTGCATCTCCATAATTAAATGCTCCTGTAATCTTTGATACTCCTTTAGGAACCACAAGTTTTTTTAAGTTGCACATACTAAAAGAATAAGACATTAAAACCTGAGTATCCTCTGGAATAACATATTCATCCTCTGTTTTTCCTGCCGGATAGCAAATCAGTGTTTTTCCTCCATCTGTCCTGCCAAATAAAACTCCATCTTCTGTATGAAAATATGGATTTCCTTGTGCAACTTCTATTCTCTTAAGTGAATCATTTTCATAAAACGGCGATCCACCCGTTTTCATTTTAGAACCCATTTTAACTGTTTCTAGCTTCTTGCACTTGTCAAAACATTCTGAGCGAAAAAGAGAAGATACACCAAATGACTCTACATTATTAAAATCAATGCTTTTTATATTTGCAGAAGTTAAAGCCCCTCCATATACTTCTTTGACCGTAGAAGACATCATGATATTCTCTAAATTTTTTACATTTGCAAAGCATCCACTTACAACAGTTTTTATTCCATCTGGCACAGTATAATCCGTTCTCTTCGGAGACGCCGCAGGATAACAAAGCAATTCTTTATTCTTCTTATCAATCAGTACTCCATCTTTTAATTGATAAAAATTGTTTTCATAATCTCCTTCTTGTCCGGCAAAAACAATCTTTTTCAAATTTGCCATGCTAGAACAAAACCCGGTATTGATGCTTTCCAACGTGCTTGGAAGATGGAGTTCTTCTAAGTTTTTAAAGCTTTTAAACTCATTTAATGTAATGCTTCTAATACCTTCTGGCAGAATTAACTTTCTCAAATTCACATTACCAGAATCATAGAACTCAACCACTTTGTATTTTTTATTATCGCAAGTAATCTCAGACGGAATATCAGGATTCGTAACATCACCATGTTCTGCGGCTCCTGAAAAATAATCCCATAGTTTAACCTCATGGTCATTCAATATTTCATATCTATATCCATTTACGGTTATCCTATCATTATTATTCGCTTTCACCTGCACTGGCACCAACACAGAAAAAAACATACACAAAACTAACATATATACCCCTAATCTTTTCATACTTATTCTCCTTTTCTTTTCTGTCGATATTCTTCTAACACTTGCAAGATTTGTTCTCGGTCTTGATCCGTTTCTACAAACTTTAAAATGTCTCTCGGTTGCATCTCCAAAATACAACACAAACGATTTAATGCTCCAATAGAGATTGCGGTATTTCCTTCCTTAAATCTACGCATTGTTACCTGACTAAAGACTCCTGTCCTCTTTGCTACTGTGGTATTAATGCCTACTCTCTTTAATTCCTTTATTACATCTATCTTATATTGTATCATATAAAAAATTCCTTTTTTGTTTTTATTATATCATATTTATACAAAAAAGTCAATCTTATTTTCTCTTTTTTAAATGATTATATTTATATATTTTTCTTCTATTATATATTATTTTTCAGTCATAAATCTCTTATTAAAGTGATTTATCCATATAAACATTTAAGGAATTTCATTTAATGTATTTTTTTCTCATTATTCCATGTTAAAGACTTTTTCTTGACAATTAAATCAAAAAAATTTAACATCATATGAAAAGGAGTAAAATTTTATGAATCTTTATTATTTTAATACATTTTTAAGTATAATTACTTTATTAGGAAGTTTAGCTACTATTATTCAATTATTTATCCAAATTAAATCATTATCCAATGATCTTCCTATTATCAACAATCAATCACAAATACAACAAGTCAATATTTCAAATTCAATTTACAACGATTATTCTACTATAATTACTAAACATAGTAATATTCTTGCAAAGGCTTATGTTTTGGTTTAATCAATATAGAAATTTTCTATATTTTTTTGTTTTATGTACTGTTTTATGTTTTTCCTTACTACACTTTTATCAAATAAAAAACAATTTATATACAACAATAACCTTATAATTAATATTTTACTTTCTCTTTTCCATTACAGTTCTCACTATTGGAAGTCTAAACTTATTTGCACCTAGCAATTATAGTGACTATCTTGTTGCTTCTAAGTCTTATACTTCACTTAATATACACACTCTTAAGAAGTTCCTGGACTTTATGGTCAGACAACAACCAGCGTGTTTTTTTTACTTTATGTTCCAAATTGCGACTATAATACTACTTCTTCGTGACTATATCAAAATTTTTATTCATTTATTTATTGCTCTGCTCTTCCATAAACCTTATACTTTACTAGAAAATAAAGATTTAAGAGATACAATACTAAGTATAATTTTTGCTAACATATTTTTTTATGGAATTTTATATTCAATCCTACAAGCACATAAATAAAATCAATAAAAAATATTTTCATAAATTCTTTTAAATTATGAAACTCTTGTTCCCTTGGTCGAAGACAAACAGTAAGAGTCCGATAAATACCCACATAAATATAAGTAACCAGTATTGCTGACACTAAGTTTTCACCCAAAGAAAAATCTGATTCACCTACTAACAATAAAAAAAATATGAAAGAAAAAAATAAAAGGAAAATTCCATACATCATCATATTAAAAATCACGCTTGCTATATTCTCTGTTCGATACTTTTTTATGAACAACTGCCTCAAGCACATACAAAAAATTTTTATTAAGTCATACATCGTACAACAAATACTTACTATCATGATAAATAATACAAGATAATTCATTTTATATTTCCTCCTCTATTTTCGTGATTTTTTGATGGCAAATAATTAACCACAAAAAATCTCATAACACAAATGACAATTACGTTAAATATTAAAAACAAAATTCCCCACAAAGATATATGCGCCGAATAAAACACAACACCAATCGCATACATTCCCATTCCGAACAACTGTACCAAATTAAAACAAAAAATAAGAAGACAGTCTATTACAAAACAACAACCATCCAACACACGATTCAACTTCTTACGATCTACTTTTTTCATAAATCTCCTCCTCAAAATAAAAGAAATAGGGACGGCAACTTACCGCCCCATCTTTCTAGTTTGTACTTCCTGACTGAAACTCCACTGTCATGACTGGTTCTGTCCGATTCAAAGAAGTCTCCAAGGCTTCTTTGTACTCTTCTTTCGTTCTCCAACGACTGTTTTCATCCAACGTGTTCAAAAATTTCTTACTAATGAATCGGCTATATCTCAACGGTGCATTTTCATAAGGATTACTTCCAGCAATGTAAACTTGTACCTTCAAGGTACTTGTTTTTCCCAAAGAATCTGTCGCTGAATAAATGATTGCCTGCGTTCCACGATGAAGATTTTTCACTTCTTCCTTTCCAAACTTTTCAGGATCACAAATTACAGCTTCCAGCTTTTTACCTTGTTCATCATCTTCCTTATCCGTCACTACCGGATTCTTTTGAATTTCCTGTAATACTTTTTCTGCATCAGACAGTTCTTGGTCAAAATAGCCAAGATCATGAGCCTTGATCACTGGAGGATGATTATACTTCACATGAACAATTCCTTTTTTCTCTG
>UMIQ01003539.1_pt1 | contig 12543 bp, 8 predicted proteins | sample 1965851 | NCBI WGS metagenome assembly UMIQ01 (sample SAMEA4836129, study PRJEB28245) | human gut metagenome | biome: gut microbiome; material: fecal sample | place: Denmark | collected 2008 | reverse complement strand
GACATGGCAGAGCTGAAAGCCGCCTACATGTCACTCAAGAAGATGCCCGAGGATTCTGTTATGCAGGCTTTCCGGCATGTGCTTGATATAGCTCCCGACAATGCCGGTGCCCGTTTGCAGTTGATACAGGCACTTTGGGCCAAGAAAAACTATGATGGGGTTATTGCGATGTGCCGGCCGGCCCAGCAATACAATCCCGACGAAATGGCATTCTATTACTTTATGGGCATGGCCTATTACCAGAAAGAGCAGACCGATGCTGCACTTGACGCTTTTCGCAGGGGTGTTTCGCAAATCAAGAGCAACAGCAATCCGGAGTTTGTGTCTGATTTCTATGCGTTGATGGGCGACATTCTTAATCAAAAGGGACGTACTGAGGAGGCTTTCGCTGCCTACGACAGTTGCCTCCAGTGGAAGAGCGACAACATAGCTTGCCTCAACAACTATGCCTACTATCTGAGTGTGCGCAATCAGGAACTCCCGAAAGCCGAGCAGATGAGCTATAAGACTATCAAGGCCGAACCTAAAAATGCGACCTATCTTGACACCTACGCTTGGATTCTCTTCATGGAGGGCCGTTATGAGGAGGCGAAAATCTATATCGATCAGGCCTTCCAGAACCTCGACTCCACCGATGTTTCCGATGTCTATTACGAACATGCAGGTGACATCAGTGCCATGCGGGGCGACATGCCCCAAGCACTCGAATATTGGGAAAAGGCGTTGAAGGCCGGAAGTAAAAGTGCCGTGCTGCCTAAGAAAATTAAACAAAAGAAATATATCAAAGAATGAAAAGAACAATCATAAAGACCGTTGCACTCTGTGCGCTGATAGGGCTGGCTTCGTGTGCCGGCAAAAAGGCTGTGGTGAAAGACGGGGGTAACCTGTCCCAATCGTCGGCCGTGATTTCCCAACAGCCTGTTACCACCGCTTTGTCTTTCGTACAAAAAGTTTCCGACAACCAGATTTATGCCAAGAACATTGTTGGAAGCATGTCGTTCAGTCTGCAGGCTGGTGACAAGGATGTCACGGTGCCGGGCTCCCTTCACATGCGCAAGGATGAGGTGATTCGCATTCAACTTTTCATCCCTTTACTGGGTACGGAGGTGGGACGGCTTGAGTTCACGCCCGACTATGTGCTTGTGATAGACCGTTTGCACAAGGAATACATCAAGGCCGGCTATTCGGAGGTGGATTTCCTGCAACAGCAGGGCATCACGTTCTATTCCCTCCAAGCGCTTTTCTGGAACCAGCTGCTGTTGCCGGGTAATCAGAAGGTGGCCGAGTCAGACCTGAAAAAGTTTGAGGTGGATCTGACTTCCATGGCGCAGACATTGCCCGTGAGCTACCGTAACGGCAAGATGCTTTACAGATGGGAGGCCAACCGTGTGTCCGGTCGGATAGAGAAGGCCCATATCACGTATGACAGTTCGCAGTATGGCAGGTCTACGCTTGATTGGGACTATGGCAACTTCAAGAGCGTGGGCGTCAAGATGTTCCCCGCCTATCAGCAGTTCCGCTTGGCCACCACGGCCACCCGGGAAAACAAACAGGCCACCGTCACCCTCGAAATGGACGAAGTGACAACCGATGCCAACTGGGAGGCACAGACACAAGTGTCGGCAAAATACAAGAAAGTGGCCCCGAAAGACGTATTGGGTAAATTGATGAAAATGTAAATGAAAAGACTACTCACCACGCTCCTCGTTCTCTCATTCGTCCTTACTCCCTTTGCGCAGAAAAAGAATTCCAAGCATAGGGAGAAAGCACGAACGACACAGACTCCTGTTCGCAAAAAGACTTCCACTCCAGCTTCCGGTAAGCGTAAAGGTACGGAGGCTAAGCCTCAACGGGCTGCAACCGCCAGAACGAAGACTTCCGGCAACCGGCAATCGACCCCCGCCTCCAAGCAGCAGGCCTCCACCACCCGCAATCGTCCTCGCTATTCCAATTCTTCCATCCGTGGACTGGAAGGGCAACGGGCTGCCATCCAGAAGAAAATCAAGGAACAGGAGCAAGCACTCAGGGCCAACCAAGAGGATGTGAAGAAGCGGTTGCAGGACTTGCTTGTCATCAATTCTGAGATAGACCAAAGTCAGAAGAGCATTGAGGGCATACAGCGGGACATCGTACACATCAATGGGAATATCGGCATTTTGAAAAGCCAGCTCCAAACCCTTGAGCAGCAACTCGAAGACCGCAAGGCCAAATATATCCGTTCGCTGCGCTACATGTCGCGTCATCATTCGGTGCAGGAAAGGCTGATGTTTGTGTTCAGTGCCGACAACTTTGCCCAGATGTATCGCCGGATGCGTTTCATCCGCCAGTATGCCGGCTATCAGAAGGCACAAGGCGAACTGGTGAAGGCCAAGCAGTTGCAGGTGACTGGCAAGCACGAAGAACTGAAACGGGTGAAGGGTGCCAAGAACTCTTTATTATATAAAGGTAGACAAGAGAAGTCAAACCTTGAAAACAAGAAGGCCGAGCAGCAGAATGTGGTGCAGGGCTTGCAGAAACAACAGCGCACCATTCAGAGCATCATAGCCCAGCAACGCCAGAAAGACGCTGCACTCAATGCACAGATCGACCGGCTCATTGCCGAAGAGGTAGCCAAGGCACGTGCGCGTGCCGCTGCTGAGGCCCGTCGCAAGGCCGCTGCTGAGGCTGCTGCCAAGAAGCGTGCCGAAGAGTTGGCACGCCGCAAGGCCGCGGCCGAAGCTGCTGCAAGAGAAAATGCCCGTCGCATCCAAGAGGCCAAAGAGCGCGAAGCCCGATTGAAGGCTGAGGCCGAGGCTGCGGACAAGGCAGCCGAAGAAGCCCGCAAAGCGCAGGTGGCCGCTGCCGAGGCGCGCAAACGGGAGGCTGCGGAAGCCGCGGCTCGCAGTGCTGCCGAAAGGCGGGCAAGAGCCGAACAGGCCGCCCGCGAAGCCGAAGCCGCCCGTGTGGCCACTGAGCGCAAAGCGGAAGCGGAGAAGATACGCAATGAGGCTGCCATTGCCGAGGCCAGGGAAGAAGCCCATGAGGCTGCCACGCTGACCACGGTAGACCGTATGATGAACAACGGCTTTGAGGCCAATCGTGGCCGGTTGCCCATGCCTATCACGGGAAGCTATCGTGTAGTGAGCCATTTCGGCCAACATTCGGTGGAGGGACTGCCCGGTGTCACACTCGACAATAAGGGCATCAACATTCTCGGCAGTGCCGGAGCAAGTGCCCGCGCCATCTACGATGGTGAGGTGAGTGCCGTGTTAGGTTTCGGAGGCTCTTGGGTGGTGATGGTGCGTCATGGTGTCTACATCTCCGTTTATGCCAACCTGAAATCCGTCAGTGTGCATAGAGGCCAGAAAGTGAGCACCCGTCAAGGACTGGGCACCGTGGGCAGCGACAACATCCTGCAATTCCAACTCCGTAAGGAGACGGCCAAGCTTAATCCCGAAGTCTGGTTGGGGAGATAGAAGCAGCGATGCGCGTTGCATCGCGAGTGTTAGCCGAATTTGCTGATAGAAAACGCCTTGAAAGGACGAACTTCTATCAGCAAATTCCATTATAAGCTGTTGTCTTTTTACTCCTCCGTCTTCCGCTACTCTTTATACAAATCTTCTATGTTTGTATAAAATCTACTTGGTAATTCAAATGATTGCTGTCCGGTAACCTCACCTTGTCTTTCAACTTTAGCAAAAACAGTTGCAGGATTCGTTGAGGATACACGAAATTTGTTTTTCTGTTTTTCCTGTCATGCTGTCATTTTCTCCACAAGAGGCTGATTGTTAAGTCATTACAGATGAAAGAAAATATGACAGCATGAAAGGAAAAGTGACAGTTATGTCTTAATAAAAGGGCATTGACTCTTCTTCCGTGGCGCAAGAATATGTATAGTCCCACCACGGGTCGATATTGCGCATCATGACTATCAGATTCCGAGATTTTGCAGCGCGTTTGAGGTGAATGATATCAACAAAGTTGAAAGTACTGCTGTCAGCAGGCAGCCGGTAACGTGAAATAACTTCACGCTCGTTTCTTTCAAAGCCACCATACTTTCTGTAAAACAGAATTCGATTCATATAAAACTTATTAGAATCTTTTTCCAAATCATAAGAGAGAGTTGCCTTTGGAAAATCTTTTTGAAGCTATCCACGGGGAGATAATTTTTGCTTACCTGTTGCCATAGAAGCAGTAACTTTTTCCTTTTGTCCTGTTTTTGGATAAAGCCGAATCCAAGTGTCTTGTTGAAATTGATTTCCTTCTTATGAATTTTCATTTTTATATATGAAGGCAGACAATCTAATCTGTCCCCATGTTCCCCGACATAAGGTGGAAGATACACACTGTCAGCATTTGGCTCACCAATGGTTGCTAACATGTACACATAATAACAAGTGTCACACTCGCTTATTTTTATCTTCTCTACCGTGATGTCGCATGAATATGACTGTGATTGTTTCCCTGTGCAATTAAGAAAAGCCAAGCATAGCATTAACAATGATAATGACATAGAATAATCATCTGTTGCACTAAACTTTTATTTATAATGTTCATAGAATTTAATGATGTGTTGTTTGAAATCTTCCGTTGGGTTTATTCCAAAATTACATTAGTATATGCATGTAATCCTTCACTTGCGAAACTTCAGAACTTTACTTTATTGATACGTTCCATTTTCATGGCTTTTTACTCGGTATTAGCAATAGTTCTTCCGCAACATCTTCACCTACAAAGTTGTCCAACCCCGGCTGTGAAGACAGATCGTTCTCCACACCTCGTAGAGGATATAAAACATATCCCTCTTTCAATTCTTTATAATAGGCACGCTTGTCTTGGAGTTTTTTTATATATATACTTAGATGGCGTTTTTGTTCGTAAACTCGTGTTTTTAGCAACTGCTCCTTTTGGTTTTTCAACAGAGCATGCAGTTTTAGAATATCATCATACGGCCGGCTTTCATGTTCTATGTCAGATGAAAACAGTTCATATATCTCGCATTTGTTTCTGCCCATCAACTTTTGTGCTTGTCAGAGATAGGAGCCTTAAACTTGGCACCTTTTAATTGCTTTATTCCAATAAAGTTTTTAACATTGGTACTGACAATTTCCGAAGAGCCAATGTTCTTTTGGATTCTAATGAGCCAACACGCATTTATATATTTCTCAGTTGTCATGCTATCGGTATAACTATTATAAGTCTTTAACCGTTCTTGGTGCGCGGTCAGTTCATCTGCCTTACTGGCGATGAAAACTATCTTGTTGTCAAATTTGAAATAATTTGCCGGGCATTTTGTGTTGAACTCTTTATACTCTCCGTCATATTGATAACTTGGCGAAAGCATAAAATAACAATATGATTCATCATAAAGTGGTTCAGCCAATGCGACATCACTAACTATTGTATAACTCTTATAATTCGGATGCTGCTTGATATATTTGTAAATAATCGCTTTTAGCGAAGGCTTAATGGCAGATGAGTCTATTTTATTCATTGCGTCCAATGAACAATCTTGTTGTCCGGAGATACAGCCTGCCAGAATCAATCCGATGACTATTGCTGTTATAATCTTTGTTCTTCTCATTTTGTATATGTGTTTATTATTTTTTTCGCCGTTAAAATTAGTGAAGTATTTCCCTTCGTCGGGCGTGTAGACATATATTTATTTTCATCCAATAGCTTAATGAAAATATGTACAAAGGCGTAATTGCCAATGTGAAACTATGCCAATAAAATTTAGTAACCTTAATTCCACAACAGGTTAGGTTATAGTCCACACGGTTATAATTCTTAAAGGATCACCTCCCACCATGCTATATGATTATCTGTTTGATTCATATTCGATTCTGATAATCCTATTTGTTGTAAATAAGTGTAATAATCGGTTTCCGTTATAAAAACACGGATGTTTTCAATATTTCCATCTGATGCATTGACACTATCTTGATTGATTATAACATAGCAGAAAAAAGCAGAATTGTTCCCATCATAATTTTTAGAAATGAGATACTTATCATTCCATAAAACAGTCCTTGGAAATCCCGGCATCTCCACACCTTTGTATCCAAATGGGGTTTTATAATACAAACCCGCTAACGGTTTACCATCTTTTGACATAGCCATTGTCTCAACAAAATAGAAACCAGTATTACCAATTCTTCTTCTATATGACAAATAATCATTGCCCCACAATAAAAATAAAATTATTAGTAGTAATACTACAAAATGTTTAAAAGTAATCTTTTTCATTTTTTTGACCTCCAAATATAAAACTGATAAGTGGTACCAAATTCTCTACTCTGGTGACGTCTATGATTATTTAGGAATGGGATGTGATATCCTAGTGAAGTAACGCTCTTTGAATCTGTTACAACATTATATATATAACGTCCGTCTTTACTACTATATCCATCATATCTATAAGTACCAATAAATTGCATGGGACTAGTTGGGTTCGCTTGCCAAGGGAAGAATCCCGGCCTACCTGCATTCGTATATTTGCCATTTTTGCCCCTTAATCGAATTGTATTTTGGCTTTCTTTTACGAACTCCTCATCTTTAACGGCTTCTGTATATGGATGATCTCCTGGCAAAATAGAGAACTCCGGCCCTGTTCCATTAACAAATTCATCAAAGAAATCCCATCCACGCTCTTTTGAGCCAATAAGTCCACCTTTGTCTTTTGGCGCAATATCAAAAGTAAATCCATTACTATATAAACTCTCTAGTCCAAGACCATCTTTTCCTGACAGAATATTATCTATGATCCCCTCAAACTCACCAAGTACACTACCTTTACCACCAATATGAGTAAATCCTTTCCTTTCTGTGTCTTCATTATACCAAGTGTAGTATAACGTTTTATTATTTTGATACCAATCCCTTCCATCCAAATCTATCGAACTTACCGGATTGTTCCCGCAATAGGCATACGGGCTGGTGTTATAGTATTTCTCGCAGAGCGGATCCACTCTGTCCCATATAGGCACGACGGGGTTGTATTGGCGTGCACCATAGTCGTAGGTGTTCAGGCCGTGCATCAGGTCAAGTTCTTTGCCGTTATACTTGTAAGGTTGCAGCTCCGGGGCCTTGGAAGCCGACGTGTCGCAGTAGGGAGGGCCGAACGGATAGTAGTTGTTCACCTGAACCACGTTTCCATTGTCATCCACCACCTCGCGGATATTGCCCAGATGGTCACGATTATAATAGTAAAACAGAAATTGGTCTCTTTCCCGTTCCGCCTTCATGGCTGCTTCCCAAGATTCAAATGTTTTCCGCCATTGTTCATAATCGGATGGGCTAGGATTAGAATCCTCATCATCCCACAAGATGAGTGGGGGACGTGCAAGATGAGTTTGGCCACCGATAGCTTGACAATAGCCGCCCTCCTCAAACAGGTATTTGTCTATCCTGCCATTTTTGGTGATGAGTTTTCCGCCCATCATATAGTCAATAGAGTCAGAGCTAAGGATTTCGCCGGCTGTGAGTGTATGGACTTGTCCGGCCTCCACTTTGATGTTGGGCATGGCCGTATGGTGTATGGTGCGCAGCTTCCGTCCGTCGGGCGTGTAGACATATTTTGTCACATTGCCGTTGGTGAACTGGATTCGTTGCGGATTGTTGCAGGCATCGTATTCAATCATGGCGATGCCGCGCGTCTCGTCCGATTGCAGGGCTCCATCGCCATTGTAGGCGAGCCGATGTTCCCCTTTTTCATTCAGGTTGAACGCCCCTTTGTTTAATATCGGCTCTGCATCCTCTTTGATCACCACCGGTTGGTTGCCATTGTATGAAAGGTGCAGATTGTCAATATTTCCGTATTGCCCATCTTGTTTCAGTCCTCTGCGTTGCAAGCGCATGATGTTGCCGTTTATGTCATATTCGAGAGTCTCATTATAATGGTCTGCATTGTCGCTGAGGTTATCTCGCTCTCCATAGGTGGCATTGGTCATGCGGTTGAGGTTGTCGTAGGTAAACTTGTATCCACGCTTTTGCTTATATCCTGCATTTTCCCATGTGAGGCTGCTGATATTGCCGTTGTAGCATGGGGTGCCGGGGCCGTCGGCATAAAACATGCTTTCTTTAAAACTATTGGTGGTTATCTGTTTCACCCATCCGTGCAGGTCGTATTTGTAGTTGACATTTCCACTTTGCCCGCTTCCGAACGGACGGGTAACAGATTTGAGTTGTCCAAGATCATCATAGGTATAGCTGATGGAGGACATCTGTTGTTCTTCGCTATGTGAGACGGTTGTTATACATGTTTCCGGTTTATCGTTATGCTTGTTAAAGGTATAAGTGGTAGTGGCAAGAAATGGTTGTCCATACCCGACATTTACTTCAGACGATGACTCTTTCAGATTGTTGGTAAACGTATAGATGTTGCGCGTATGAATCAGTCGGCCTTTGAGCTCTTTCGTTTTTGTCTCTATGATATTGCCTTTTAGGTCGTAGGCTCGGGTTTCATACAGAAATTCCCCATTAGAGGCTCTCGATACGACACCGGTTATAAATCCCTTGGCATTGGAGCCTCCAACTTCCATTCCGGCGAACTTGTCTTTCATGCTGCCGTTGAGAAATCTATAATCATCATAATAGACAACCTGCTCTATGGTTGGATTTTTAAATAGGCCTTCTAACCTGAGTTCATAGCCTGTGCCAAGCAATCCGGGTTTCCCAAAGTCAGTGGACATAATCGGCAACATGCTGTCGTCACGCTTGCAGTCATCACACAGGCCTTGTATCACGTTTCGGCCGTCAAGATCGTAAAGCCAATATCGGTATTTTCCCTTGGTTCTCAAATTTTCATCTTGGAAGAACATTACCCGGCCATCCCTATCATACCAATATTGCATATATCCACATCCAGGCAGGATTTTCTTGACAAGCCGGCCTCTCCAATCGTATCTGTATTCGTAGGCAAATAACTCCTTATTTTCCGAAGTTTGGTATTTGGGAGTGAGCACAAAGCGTAGTTGTCCCAAATCATTATAGACAAAATAGGTGTCGCCCATGTCCCTGCGCTCAAGAATGATGTTTCCATGAATGTCTTCAAAACATGTTACCGTTTTGCCATCCGCATCGGAACAGACAACTTTAGTTAAAGTTGCTTCCGGATAACAGGCAAAACGGGTGGCTTTAGGGAGAGCTAAAGACATGCTACTGAGTGGCGCGTCATAGTGAAGAACTTTATCGGCCACCGTGTTTGTAGAATATCGATAGGCAATTGCTTTATGATCTTTTCTCCAAAGCAGACCCGGCATATCCTCCGCAATGATACGATCCATCGCGTCGTAATGTTTCTGCCGGTAGGCTGTGTTGTCATTGTCATAAAAGGAAGACGAGGCTGCTTGCAGCTCCTCCGGCTCCATGAATGACAATGAATGTTCTTGCGGGACAGGCAGGTAAGATCTGTCTTCACGTTCCTTTGAATCGTATGTCATGAACGAATAGATCGATTTTCCCGAACCGGAACCGGTGCTTATGGTTTCAATTAGATTGCCAAGCCCGTCATAATAGTCCAGATGGGCAATCTTATTGGTTCCCTGCTCATCGAGGTATATCTTTTCTGAGATATAATTTCGATTGTCGCTCTGGGCTTCTACCTCCAGTGATGAGGCCAAAGCCACCATTAACAGTATCTTTTTCATGCTATTTACGTATGTTATATCGGTAGTCTCTCAGCAGTTTGTTGTCACAATCATGCACTTCCGTCAGCCTACCAAAGCGGTCATACTTATACGATGTCATATTTCCGTTTGGCAATATGACAGCTACCGGCCCAAACAAGGGATTGTAAACATACCCGACGAACTTGCAGGCACTTCCTCTTTGAAACTGTGATATCTTCGCCTGATAGTTTTCCGTATCATAGAAGTCGGCATCCGACACATCGTAAGGGTAATAACCGCCTATCGTCATCAAATAACAGTCATTGACAGCCCATCTCAAATATGTAGTTGGTTTGCCTAGTTCCTTGTATGAAAAAGGCATTCCCGTGCTTGTATATGAAAAATAATTCACTAAGGTATCAATGTTATTATAAAAGTTTGTTGTCGTAATCATGGAAGGGAGCAAACACAACTTTTTGTTGAGTGTCATCGTTTTATAGACAGTCTTGGTGTTTGATACGGTTTGCCCGTTTCTCAAGTGAGTTGTCGAAATCGGCTTGATGTAAGACATGCTTTTATACAAAAGCGAATCATGGGTGTTGCCATTCTCAAATTGTCCGAAGTGGTATATGTTCTCTTCCCCAAAGTTACCTCTCTTAACCTTTTCAGATGTGGTTAGTCTGACATCGACACTGTGTTTGTAAGGATACCATGATGTGAATCTTTTATCTATTTTGTCATAAGTGGAAATGGTTATCAATGGTGAAGAACCGTCATGGTTGAATATCGTGTCTTGCTTCTCGACTACATCATATTTGGGATAATATAACTTATATACTCCACCTAAATAATGATAATATTGAGCTGATTTTCCATAACATTCGTATAGCAAATTGGAGGTAAGCACATAATGATTTGACAAATAGTCGTCGGTGCGATACTTGTAACCTACGGAATGTACCTTTCTTCCTTTTCCATCGTAAGTATCTTCATTCAACAGGTTGCCACGCTTAAAGCCCAACTCGGAAAAAGCATCATAGGGTGTGACGGCATCTGTATAGCCAAAAGTGAGATAGAACTTTTGGTCTCTTACAGCCGGATCTGACAGGTTGGAATATTTGTAAACATGTTTTTCCACGACAGCGTTCGGATTTTCCAAATCCTTGATGATTTCCGTGACAAAAGAATAGCCAAGGCTTGGGCCGAAGCTGTTGGCCAAAGGGACAATGGACGTTGTGTGACAGGTGGAAAGATGGTATGTCGCATTTTTCAGTTCACACTTAATCTTCCACTCTTTCCAATTGTAAATAGGGGTGGCAAAGAGTTCTCCGCTTGATTGGGCGGTGCCCGGAATGTTATAAATAAAATCCCTTTCTTTCAGCAATTTGGCGTGGGTCGTCGATTCATAGTTCTTGATGGATTTAATTCTTAGTCCACCCCCAATGCCATAGGAATTGACCATGGATTGTCTGTCATGGGTCAAATGTTTATTATAAGTGTTAGGCTCGTATTCGAACTTAGAGACACCGCCTGTAGGATATTGGATTTCATTTAAAGTCCCTATTTGGGTAAATGCAAAATTAGGATTTCTCACCACTTCCAAGTCGCTTTTGGGCCTCCTTTGATTACGATTGAAATAAGGATTTCCGTTATAGTATCCCCAATGGTCAACAGCTGTTGTAAGATAGTCGTCGGGCAGCTTTTCAAATTCATGGTATCTAAATCTATATACACTTTTTATGCCCGTTGTAGAGCTATAATGAATGGCCTCGTCCTGTATCATCAGGCTGTCTAACCTCAATCTGCTATTAACGCACTTCATACAGAATTTATAACCTATGTAATCTTTCTTTTTTGCTTTGGGCGAATGAATGGTTATGTAGTTCAGTTTTCTGATTCGCGCATAGCTTAAAACGTCAAATTTATCTTCCTTTGATGGGGTATAGCGGAATTTCACGATTGAGTCGTTCGCGTCTTTAGCCTCATTTCCCGACCCATTGACATAATAGAAAGCCCCTAAACTATATCCGTCAGAGCCGTTTCCCGAAGGGCCCCATGCTGGCACCATACTTGCTAACTTACAATAAAAGCTACTATTACTACTATATTCGTCATAAATGGATTTATATATATTCTCTGTAGCTAAATTGTTTGGGACATTTGATGAAAAAATATTAACGAGTAGTCCGCTCATAGTTTTGATCTGTTTAAGGTAGACGGGAGATCCGATGGAGAAAGTGTAGGGGAAATGATTATTCGTAACAGAGTAGTCTGTGCTTGCCCCAAGAAAGCCACTGGCTTTCTCTTTTACTTCGTCATAATAATAACTGTTAAACACCTGAATTACGTATGCCCCTCTCTCATAATCCAACGTGAAAAGTACATTACCGTATTTATCGGTAATCTTTGTAAGATACCAACTCATTGCATGCCACGATTCATTTTCCTCATTCCTGCTCATGTGCCAGAAATTGGTTGTATATTCAATGGCATTTCTATTGTAGCCGAACTGATAGCTATTGCCATTATCGTCCCGGAGGACAAATCCCGCTATAGTTTTACGCTGTGCACCTTCTGTTGCCATTGTGTTAGGGTATCTGGAAAACAACGGAGAAATGAAGTTGGAGTTTTTATTGTAATCGAAGATGACTTCCAAATTGTCATTGCTTTGCACCCGCCAACTGCCCGTATCATCAAGATAAAACTTCCCAGACTTTCCCAGGAAATGGAATGTGTATTCATCAGGTGACAAATCATATTGGCCGTAGACGAGTTCTTGTTTAAGTTTTTGGTAGTTTTTGCCTTCTATCAGCAATTCCTTTAACTTGTTGTGACACTTAAAATAATTGGATGCGCCGGACGAAGATGTCTGTCTGGGAGGAACCCATTCGTCATAATACCGCTTTACGGTTCGTGTTATAACGCCACCTATATTTAAAGTCCAGTTCTGGCC
>UMIQ01001804.1_pt1 | contig 12880 bp, 6 predicted proteins | sample 1965851 | NCBI WGS metagenome assembly UMIQ01 (sample SAMEA4836129, study PRJEB28245) | human gut metagenome | biome: gut microbiome; material: fecal sample | place: Denmark | collected 2008 | reverse complement strand
ATGAGTAACTATAAGTGGGGGATTCGCGTCATCTATTTTTCTAGGTAAGAAAAGTCATAACTATACGACCTATATTCCAGGCTGCATCCACAGCGGATCCGCAGATATGCAAAAGATGTGGAACGGCAGCTTGAAAAACTGAAAGGATAATCTTATGAATTACAGGCAACTAACCGGAACGGACCTTCTGGTATCGAATCTTTGTCTTGGAACCGTGCAATTTGGTTCGGCAGTAGAGGAAAAAGATTGTTTTGAGCAGTTAAATGAATTCACAGACTCAGGCGGCAATTTTCTGGACACTGCCCATGTATACGGCGACTGGCTACCGGGAGAACGGGCAAGAAGCGAGAGAATGATTGGAAAATGGCTGAAGCAGAGCGGTAAGCGGAATCATTATGTGATAGCCACCAAAGGGGCCCACCCAAGGCTGGATTCCATGGAAGTGCCGAGGGTAAACCGGGAGGCAATTATGACTGACATGGAGGAAAGTCTTAAATGCCTTGAAACAGATGTCATTGATCTGTATTTTCTGCATCGGGATGACGAGAATGTCCCTGTCTGTGAGATTCTTGATATTTTGGAAACAGCGAGAAAAAAAGGTCATATCCGGTATTACGGCTGTTCCAACTGGAAACTGGAGCGTCTGAAAGAAGCACAGAGAGCGGCAGAGGAGTATGGTTTTTCTGGTTTTGTCTGTAATCAGCTGATGTGGAGTCTTGCCGATATTAATACAACCGGGCTGGGAGATCCGACTCTGGTTTGTATGGATCAGAAGTTTTTTTCTTATCACAAAGAGAAACAGCTTAGTGCAATGGCCTATATGTCGGTGGCTAAAGGATACTTCAGTAAATTACTGAAAGGCGGTGCAATACCGGAAAATGTGACCGCTATCTATGAGAACGAGGAAAATTACAGGATTGCCGAGGAATTGAAAGCTTTGAGAGCGTATGGGGTTACTCCCGCTCAGGCGTGTATTTCTTACTTTAGCGGACAGCCGTTTCCAGCGATTCCGCTGGCCTCTTTCCGAAATATAGAACAGATGAGGGAGACGGTGGCGGGGTGTGATGTGATACTGGACAGGGATATCAGCAGGAGAATGAATGATATGAAAAGATTTGTAAGTGATTGATGAAAATGGATAAACAAAGCGGAGACAGGAAGAAAATCTGATCAATTACTGCCTCCGTATGCATTCCTCGATTTTATGCAAAACGGGTTAGGGAGATGTATGGAAAAGCTTTAAAAATCTGTACGGTAACGGGTTTCCCGTTGGGATATCATACAAAAGATATAAAGGTGCGTGAGACGCTGCTGGCTATTGAAGACGGATTGAGAAATAGTAAGAATAATATAAAATTCGCGTAAATCTATTTATCAGGATTTATGCGAATTTTTTTGCTTTTTCCTGGAAAGGCATTTATAATAAAATAATAAATATCAGGTTGACGGTAACAGAAATGATACGAAAGAGAAGTACACAAAGCGTAAAGGAGACTCTATGAGAAAAGAAGCCAGTCTGGAACAATGGAAGGAATTATATGAGGTAACGCTGAATTTGAAGGCGTTGGAGCCCTGGAATTACTTTGGCAGTGAGGATCTGGTGGCGATTGCGCTCCAGGGAGAGGAAGAACCGGTATTTATGAGCATCATGGGGATGATGGGAAGCTGCTATGGGATCAGCATGTATGAAGGCATGGAAGGATTCTGTGATTTTGACATGGTTGCCAGAGCGGGAGGAGAGGACGGGCTTCCTGTTCCGTATGCGATGATGGAGCAGTCCTGCATTACATGGTACGTTGGCGACAGGGAAGAGGTGCCGGAGGATCAGAGGAAGGTGATTAAAAAGCTGGAACTTGGTTTCAGGGGAAAAGGCCAGTGGCAGTACTTTTACTCGTTTGCGAAAGGGTATATGCCCTTTACACCGGATGCCAGAGAGGTAAGCGTACTGACGGAGGCGTTTAAAGGGCTGTTCATGGCGACCCGTGCAGTAAAGGAAAAACGGATATCCGTAGATTTCGAACACGGTGAAATTCTCTGGAGAGTCTACAATGCAGAGACTGAAGAGTGGAATATGTTTGCAGGTCCCCTGCCTCCGTATGAACGGAACTATCCGGAGATAGAACTGGAGGATCAGGATTTGAAGCTGGAGCTGAAGGCGCAGCCGCGGAACAGTCAGGAACTTGCGGTTGATATCGCTTATATGAAGACAGGGATTCGCGATGAAGAGTATGACCGGCCTGTCTGCCCGCGTCTGCTCGTTGTCCTGGACTGGAAGGCGGATATGATACTGAGGATGGATATGATGAAGCCTGATGACGATGAGATCGGAATGGTTTTGGATTTCTTTGTGACTTATGTGATGACTGCCGGCCGGGTGAAAAAAGTCCGGGCGAGGAACCCCTGGGTGTTTGCGGCTTTGAGTGAGATCTGCGATTACTGCGGAATTGAACTGAAGAAGGACAGGCTGGGAAAAGTCGATAGGATTCTGGAAGAAATGGCAGGTATGATGGGGTGAGAACCGCTGATGTCCCGCAAAGTCACCGGAATGTCCTCCGTGGATTCTGGAATACCGTGTGTCCTGTGTGCGGAGCGCCCAAAAGCAGTTTTGACAGTTCAGGGGAAAGAATAAAGGGATACGTATAGAAGAAAATGAATCGAAGGAATTGAACAGAAGGAAACAATAGCACCAGCTAAATTCGCCTGAAACAGAGGCGGTTTATCTGGTGCTATTGTTTCTTTTCTGTATCTTTCCTCAGGCTTCCATATTGGTCACCCGATAATGTCCGGGCGATACCTGGGCGTATTTTTTAAACGTCCGGATAAAGTTGGAGTAATCATGAAAACCGGACAACTCACAGGTATCGGTGACACTTTTTCCCTGTTTTAAAAGCGTTTTGGCAAGCGAAATCCGTTTTAAAATCATGTATTCCTGTATGGAACAGCCTGCCTGTTCCCTGAATTTACGGCTCATATGGGAACGGTTCATGTAAAGGTGATCAGCCAGGGCCTGAATGGATAAATCCTCTGTCAGATGCTCATCAATATACCTCATGATCTGGCTGGAAAGCTGGGGCATGAGGTTTTCCGGAATCCAGGTGGATTCGTAGAAACAGGTGTTGGCCAGAACCAGGAGCTGCAGAAGATAGGTGGAGGCCAGGATATCGTGACCGAAGCTGGCAGAAGCCACGGCTGTGTGTAAATGATCTGTTAAATACAGATAGTGTTCCAGAGATTTAGGCGTTAGTGAAAGCAAATTTCTGTCCGCATTTTTCCTTTTTTCGAAACAGGAGAGCAGATCGGTCTGTTCTGTACAGTAATTCCGGACCAGTTCAGGATAAAAATGGGTGGCAATCCGCTCATAGGGAGTGCCCTCGCTGGCGACGGCGCGGTGAATTTCCTGACTGTTAATAATCAGCAGATCACCGCGTTTTAGCCGGTAGCGGTGGTGTTCGATATAACAGTCTGTACAGCCGCCTAAAAACAGCAGCAGCTCATAGGAATCATGCATGTGATAGACGTCATTAACCGGCCTGGTGGAAAGCATATGGTGGCTTCGGATGGTCTCCGGAAAATGAATCCGGCGGCAGCTGCCGTTTTCCTCTGTAACGTGTTCGGGCGGCAATGCAGCAGACACACCATTGTTAATTCTCTGTTCCGTAGAAAAAGTCATAAAGTACCCATCCTCCTGTCCGGCATCTCAGACGATGCGATTTTTCAACAGCCATCCCTTGCTCAATAAATCACATAACGCAATAAAAAAACAAAAATCAGCAAAGAACACGCATGATATTTATTATATGATAAGGAATAAAAAAAGCAAGCAGTATCTGTCTGGGAGGTAATATTTATGAAGTTTGAATTGAAAAATCCTGATTATGGGAAGAGCCCGTATACAGGCATGACGAAGGAACACTGGCTGGAGGTGTGCGAATTTCTTCTGGAGGGGATATTTTCCGGGATTGAACGTATGGATGGGCATCCGGTAAGCCGGAGAGTGGAATTTGAGGTGAGTTATCCAAATAAAAACAGTTCTCCGACAAAGGCCAGCGCGGAACAGTTTGAAGGGCTTGCAAGGAGCTTTCTGATTGCGGCGCCTCTGCTGTATAACCGTCCGGAGGCTGTGGTTTGCGGCGTTTCGATAAGGGATTACTATAAAACGCGGATCCTGGAGGCAGTGACGCCTGGAAATCCCAATTATCTGTATGGATTACAGGAGCTTCTCGCCATGGCAAAGGAAGGAGAGGATACCTTTCAGCATACCTGCGAATGCGCCTCACTCGTAATTGGCCTGGACCAGTGCAGGAAGGCTGTCTGGGATACGTACACTGCTGAGGAAAAAGACCGGATCGCCTCCTATATCCGGGAATTCGCCTATGGGAAGACGGGGGCGCATAACTGGAGGCTCTTCAACATGCTCATTCTGGGATTTCTGCATCAGGAGGGATATGAGATCGACAAAGGCGTAATGAGAGATCATGCGCAGACGATTCTGTCGTACTATGCAGGAGACGGCTGGTATCGTGACGGCCATCGTTTTGACTATTATACTCCATGGGCATTCCAGGTGTACGGACCGATCTGGAACCGGTGGTATGGATATGCGGAGGAACCGTGGATTGCAGGGAAGATAGAGCAGTACGCCAATGCGCTTACAGATACTTTTCTTTCCATGTTTGACAAAGAGGGCCATGTGACGCTCTGGGCGAGAAGCGGTCTGTACCGCAATGCCGCCGCCTCCCCCTTCGCCTCCGCATATCTTCTGAATCATACCAATGTCAATCCGGGACTGGCGAGAAGAATCAATTCCGGCGCGCTTCTGCAGTTTATCACCAGAGAGGATGTATTTGTAAACGGCGTGCCGTCACTGGGATTTTACGGCCAGTTTCTCCCGATGGTACAGGATTACAGCTGCGCGGAAAGTCCGTTCTGGATCGCAAATCCGTTTGTGGCATTGACGTATCCGGAGGAGCACCCATTCTGGTCTGCAGTCGAAGAAAATGGATGCTGGGAACGGCTGGGCAGACAGGAAGCGGAGTCTTCTCTTCCGTGTTCGGCAAGAGGGTATGAGGAAACGGTCATGGACGGCCCGGGAATTGTCTCGGCACAGCTGGGAGGAAACGGGGCCTGCGAGTTCCGGACGGCCAAAGGCCTTTTTAAACCGGGAGACGAGTATATCAGATATTACATACGCCTTGCATTTCACAGCCACTATCCATGGGAGGCATTTGACGGCCAGGGTGCGGAAGCGATGCAGTACAGCCTTTTTTATGACGGAGCTGCGGAGGCGCTGGTGCCTAATATCATCATGTACGGCGGCGTAAAGAACGGGGTTCTCTACCGGAAGCAGTACTTTGATTTCCACCATAACTTCCAGGGCGGCGCCTCCATTGATCTGGCTGATTTCCCGGTGGCAAACGGCCACATCCGGGTGGATAAAATGCGTATTCCCACCAAACCATTTACACTGACCATGGGGGCCTACGGTTTTCCGGAGTTTCAGGATGAAACGAAAACCCAGTTGATCAGGCGGTCCTGTGAAGGCGCGCAGGCAGTGATCTTAAAACAGGCCGGCCGCCAGCTGGCACTGGTTGCTTATACTGCGTGGGAATCTGTTGAGACAAAGGAGAGAAGAGGAGTAAATCCGGCTGCGGAGAGCAGCATACTGGCCTACGGAAAGCTGCGCAGAGAAAAAATGTACGGGTATGAGCCCTATGTGATGATCAGCGCCGTATTAAGCAGGAAGGATGATGGGGAATGGGAGGAGGACGAACTGTTCCCGGTCAGAGAGATCACCTTTACGGATGAGGAGCAGTGCGGCGGCTGCGGTCCGGTTACACTCCTGATGAAGGACGGACGTACAGTTGTCGTGGATTATGAGGGGCTGGAAGGGCATTTGATGATTTAGCAGTATCATGTCCGCTTTTATCAGTTGTTTTTGAGTGGTATCTCAGCGTTGCTATTGCGGTCAGTTATCTGTTTTTTAATGGTAAAACGAAAACTATAATATTAAAATATTGCAACAATATGGAAATATTACAAGTGTTTTGAAAGCGATATGAAGATTTTATAAAAAGCCAGTATGAGACTTTATTTGTTTTTAAGAGTCTTTTTGTTATAGTGAAATTATTACTAAATTGCCCACACCTAAACAGAATTTTGATATTTACCTATAAAAATATAGGGATTTCCAAGTGTTTATTTTAGGTATGGGAAGTTTTAGCGAAGTGAACAAATATGCATGAAAGGGACGAGCAGTATGAAAAAAACAAAGAGAGTTTTGAGTGCGGTCATGGCGGGGATACTTGCATTCTCCACTATGGGTGCCAGTCCGGTTTTTGCAGCACCGGAAGAGTCGCAGCTATTTGTCCTCTCATTGGACGGGGAATATCTGACTGAGGGAACCCCGGACAGGATCTATTTAGAGGGGAAAAAAGATTTAGCTATTAAATCTGTTACTTATGATGCGCCTGAAGAAAAGGTAATGATTGATCCTCAAACAGGCACTGTATCGGTAAAGGAGGGGTATACTCCGGTTGACCGGGAAACGGTTGAACTGAAAGCCACCGTAACGTATTATGACCCATCTGATATCATTTTCCATGATGATTTTGAGGGAGACAAGAAATTTACAGAAGAAGTACCAGACTCTTACAGGCATAGTACAACAGAAGCTCACTGGGGCAGAAGTGCCGGTACTCCTGTATCAGGGAAAAAGGGGCCTGCCACACATAAAATTTCTTCCGGTACCGATCAGCTCGGTACGGTAACTGCATGGTTTTATGATACCGGTGATACGACAACCTCACAGAGTAAACTGTGTTTTGGTGTAAACCAGACTGGAGTTCCTGGAAATCATGCAACTGGTGTCGCTTATGACAAAAGTGTGGGAAGCAGCAAAAATTATGTGAAACGTTCCGGAGAACCATTAGTAGCGTATGGTTGGGATGACAGCGGAATTAAACGTACAAAAGGCTGGCATCAGCTCCGCTGGGAGGTTACTGAGGCCGGTACCAAAGCGTATATTGATGATGCACAAATATATGACAGCAAGCTGCTGACAAGCATTGGATGGCTCCAGCTTATGACCAACTGGAACGATAATGCGGATAACAGCAACAGTATCTGTGACAAGATGTTCTTTGATGACGTGACGGTAGTGAAACCGGGGGCTGATGAAAATCTTAAGACCGAGGTTGTTTCAGCCACTGTGATGCTTAGGAAACTCATCGAATACGATATTTCTGGGGAAACCAAAGTATATTTTGACCAAAATGCTCCAGAGGCAAAAGAGGTACAGATCACACCAGCGATGGATCCTGATATGAAGATCATACTGGGGGGGACTGCACTGACAGAGGGAAACGAATATACCGTTGAAGGGAATAAAGTTATCTTTTCAAAGAAGTATCTTTCCAGTCTGAGCACGGGAAAGCACGAATTCCAGTTAGTTCTCCTGAATAAAACTGTTGTGTTTACAGTTGTGGTTATAGACAGTACAGCAGGAACGAACTACTATTTCAGCAACAACGGCGATGATGTGAATGGCAGTGGTACAGAAGCTTCACCGTATCAATCACTGGAGAAATTAAACAGTCTGAATTTACAGCCAGGTGATACCGTTTATCTGGATGCAAAAAGTATTTGGGAGGGGCAGATTAAGATTGACGACTCCGGTCTGCCGGGGATGCCGATTACCATTACCAAATATAATGCTGACGACAGATCACAGCGTCCGATCATCAATGCGGGGCCGGTTGTTACCAAAGACAATATTACAAAACCCAAAATCCTGACACTGGCAAATCAGGGCAGCAACTGCTATGCGGCAGGTGCTTTGGAAATTCGAAATGCAAGCTACGTTAATGTATCCGGTCTGGAGCTTACCAATGACGGCGATGAGGCAGATGCTGACCGTATCAATGGACGAAATGGTATTCTGGTAATTGCTGATCTGCCGGAGGAAACAACCTCCGCTTCCTATAATGCAGAGTGGAAGAAGTCATTCCAGACCTCCATTCATATTGATGACTGTTATGTTCATGATGTCAACAGTTCATCTAATTACAAGATGTCTGGAGGCATTAACTTCTTTGGTAATATTGATGATATTCTGGTAGAAAACTGTACCACAATAGATTGTGATAACGAAGGAATCCGTAACGCAGGTCTTTACAATCAGAACAATAGTTGGCCGGCAACGTCAAAGGTTATATTCCGAAACAACTATATTAGTGGAAGCACCGGCGACGGTATGGTTATTTCTAATGTACTGAACTGTACCATCTCCGGTAATATTGTTACAAACTGCGGAAAACCAGAATTAAGCGGTGCAGCCAACTACGCGGCCCTCTGGCTTATCGGAGCAGAAAATACCGTTGTAGAGAATAATGAAGTATTTAATAACCCGTACAGATGTAATGACGGTGAAGCGTTCGATTTTGACCATGGATGTAAGGGCAGTGTTTACCAGTACAATTACACTCATGACAATGCAGGCGGGGCTCTCCTGACTATGAGCTCTGTTGCCGACAGAAATATCTACCGTTACAATATCAGTGTAGAAGACGGCGGTTATTATAATCGTCATCTGTTCTTCGGAGCGCCAAGCGAAGGAAAAGCAACTTATTTTTACAATAATGTTTTTATGGTTGCGCCAAATGTAGAGAGAATTTTTGATGAAGGCGGTGCATTTAATTTCTACAATAATATTCTGATGTCTATTAATGGTAATGTGCCTAAGTTTGCCGGAGGCGCCATAACCGGAGGTATGATTAAAAACAACATTATTTATCCTCAGAGTCTTCTGAATGGTTCTTTCAGTAATACGGAAGTAGCAGATAATCTCTTTGTGAATCCGCTGTTAGGTGCACCGGGAAGCAAACCGGAAGAGATTATGGCAGATGCTAAAACCGGCAATGCCCATTTGGATCTGAGCGAACTGGAGGGTTATAAACTCCTTGGGGAATCTCCTGCAATTAATGCAGGTGCAGAAGTGGAACTCCCGGCTGTATTTGCAGGTGTCGGTGAAGCAGAAAAAGATTTCTTCGGTAACCCGATAACCGGTAAACCTGACATCGGCGTACATGAATGGAATAATGATTCTCCTGAACTCAAGGTTAAGGAAATACTGCCTCAGTCTGTTGAAATCAAGGCAGAAAAGACAACTCTTGATCCAAGAGAGAGTTTAGCGCTTCAGGCAGTGGTTGCACCGGCTAATGCATGGGAATCTACGGTACGCTGGAGTTCTTCCAATCCGGAAGTTGCTGCGGTGGATGCAAAGACAGGTACTGTAACAGGCTTACGTATGGGAAAAGCAACAGTCAGGGCAACGGCGCTGGCGGATGAAACTGTTTACGACGAGATTATAATTACAGTAAAAGATCTGGGGGAAGGTGTATTAGCCGGATTTGAAGTACATACGGAAAGTGATTCTGTACAGGCGGGAGAAAGCGTTCAGCTCTCCGTTGTCGGTGTAGACAGCAGAGGCGATAAGGTTGATGTGCCGCAGAAAGATATGGTGGTTAAGTATCAAACCACTGTGGGTACGGTGGATGAAAAAGGCATGCTTACCATACCAGAAGAGGCATCCGGTACAGTTTCTGTGAGCGCACAGGTAACCGTGCTGTCACAGCCTGATTTTGCAGAAAGTTTTGAAACAGAAGCTACAACATTTGTCGGCGGTACAAATAGTCTGGTAAGAACGAATGAACGTGCTAAAGATGGCAGCTGGAGTATGAAAACCATGAACTATGATAAGGACGATGATGCGGTCAAGACTTTCCTTGATTCTCGTCAGGGTACTGTTAGTATCTGGTTTTACGATACCGCAGGTAAGACTGCCAGAAAGGCAGTTTCAGTATCTCCGAATAATACACTGTATGCTATGGGCGTACATAAAGATGGCAGCAACGACGAATATGTTTATCGTATTGACGGCACTACCACATGGAGAACGTCCGGAGTGGAACGCAGCACCGGCTGGCATGAATTTAAGTGGGTATTTTCAGATGAAGGTTTGAAGGTCTATATTGATGGGATCTACCTGGCAGAAAATACCAATGTAAAGAATTACAAGATGATCAGCATTCTTTCCCGCGGCGGCTGGAGTCAGGCGGATCACAATGGCAATTTTGGTGTCGATAATATTCAGACCTGGCTTGATGTAAAGTATGAGGCAAAGGATCGTGGACTTACCATTATTCCGAAAGAAGTAAAGTATTACACCACATCAATTAAAGTGGATCAAGACCCGAATAAGCAGGTTTATCTTATTGATGATAAGTTTGACCCGGAAGGAATGAAGGTATCGGCTCTTCAGAAGGCGAGCCCGAGTGAAGCGGTCAGAAAGATTGAACTTAATCCGGAGGAACTGGAGTATGAGTACAATTTCAGCGAACCTGGAATACAGACCGTAACAGTCAAATATGTCGAACTGGATGCGGAACTGAAAGAAAAAACATTTACAAGTGAAGTGAAGGTGCTTGTAACAGAAGAACCGATTGACGAAGATTCATATTACACCACGTCAATCAGAGTGGACAGAGACCCGGATAAGCAGGTTTATGTTGTAGATGATGAGTTTGATCCGGAAGGCATGAAGGTGTCGGCTCTTCAGAAGGCGAGTCCGAGTGACGCGTTAAGGGCGGTTGAACTTGATTTGGATGAACTGGAGTATGAGTACGATTTCAGTGAACCCGGAGTAAAGACTGTAACCGTCAGATATAATGAATTGGATGCGGCTCAGAAAGATAAAACATTTACAGCCAAAGTGAAGGTACGTGTAACAGAAGAACTGATTGAGGAAGATTCCTATTATACCACAAAAATTAAAGTAGACAAAAAGCCGGATAAGCTGGTATATGATGTCGATGATGAGTTTGAACCGAAAGGAATGAAGGTATCAGCTCTTCAGAAAGCGAGTCCAAGTAATGTGGTAAGGACGGTTGAACTTGATCCGGATGAACTGGAATATGAGTACGATTTCACCACAAGCGGGAAGAAAAAAGTAAAGATCATTTATTATGGATTGGACAAAAATCAGGAAGAAAAGAAATTTACGGTAGATTTAGCCGTAACGGTAGGGATTCCGTGGACTCCGATTGAACCGTCCAAACCATCCAGACCGTCACAGGGAAGTGGGAGCAGTTCAAGCCCATCGGTTTCCGTAGAGGGAACCTGGAAGCAGGATGCAGCCGGCTGGTATTTTACTTATCCCTCCGGAGGCTATGCAACAAACAAATGGGAGAAGGTAGGTAATAACTGGTACTACTTCAACCAGGAAGGTTATATGGTTACCAAATGGCAGTATATTAACAATAAATGGTATTATCTGGATCCGTTGAGCGGAGCGATGGCATCAGGCTGGCGTCAGGATGAACAGGATGGTTACTGGTATTATTTAAATCCTGTAACCGGAGAAGTGATGAGTGGCTGGCAGCTGGTAGGGGATAACTGGTATTATTTGAATGCGGAAGTACCGGAAGCAAGCTGGAAATTTGACGAGACATCCGGACAGTGGGTATATGAAAAACAGAGTATATTACCGTATGGCGCGATGTATCGGAATATGACAACCCCGGATGGATATCAGGTTGACAGTAACGGTATCTGGAGAAAGTAAGGAGATGCAGGTAGTAAATTAAGAAAGGCGGGCTGCTGCAGAATGATTGGTGAATCAGTTATTCTGTGCAGCCTTGTTTTTCATATTATGCATTGAATAAAAAAAGATCATAAAGTATAATAACAGTATTTTATTAACATCAGGAGAGCGTGGTATGGGAAAGAAAAACAAGATTATTTATATGATAGCCGGAGCGGCCGGCCTGATGGCGGTGCTTGCCCTGTGTCTTCTGTTTCGTATAAAGACTGCCGAAAATATAACGCAGCCTCCTTCTGAGGATGATGTTATATTTGCAGTAGACGGTTATCCGGTAAGTCGTAAAGAATTTTCTCTTTTTATCCGGGATCAGCGCTCGGACACGGCCCAGTACTTTCATACAGCATTTGGTGCTGAAATGAAATCAGGATTTTGGACTACAGATTTTGACGGACAGACACCGTCTGATTACTGCAAGGAAAAGGCACTGGAAGAAATCGTCAGATACAAGGAGGAACGTATTCTGGCATATGAGAGAGGCCTTGTTGAATCTGTTGATTACAGCGATTTGATGGCAGATATGAAATCCCTTAATGAAAAAAATGCAAAAAGTGTGGAAGCTGGTGAAGTAACTTACGGATTAACGGAATTTGAACCGTGGCAGTATCTCCTTTATATTCGCTCTGACTGTAATGCCAGGCTGGTTAAAGATGAAACGGAACGCTGTATTGACAGCATACCGGAAGAAACGCTTCGGACACGCTATGAAGAAGACAAAGAAGCCTATAGTAAAGGAGATCGCGTGACCTATGAACGGCTGGAGGCTGATTTCTCTGCATCAGATATGGATCTGGAGACTGCGTTAGGGCTGATTGCCGAAAGGGCTTCTGCGAGTGGAGAGAGCCTGAAAGATGCTGCAAAAGCTCTGGATATACTGGAAAAGTATTCCGTGGAACAAGAAATCAGTTCGGAAAAAGACATAGGCAAAGATGATATCTGGGAGCAGTTTGTGCAGGAAGAGGTTATGAAGCTTGAACCGGGAATGATTTCAACCCCCATACTGATATCAGGAGATAAAGGTTGCCTGCTGCGCGGTATCGAGCGTACCTCACTGGGATATGACAGTTTTGAAGACGTAAAAAACAGTATAATATATGAGTATGCACAGGAAGTACTTCAGGCAGCTGTAGAACAGCGGGTAAAAGACGCTTCCATAACTTTTTCCGACGATAAATATGAGCAGATTATTGTTGAGTAAGCCAGGGGCGTGGACAAAGTACTGCG
>UMIQ01009074.1_pt1 | contig 12938 bp, 10 predicted proteins | sample 1965851 | NCBI WGS metagenome assembly UMIQ01 (sample SAMEA4836129, study PRJEB28245) | human gut metagenome | biome: gut microbiome; material: fecal sample | place: Denmark | collected 2008 | reverse complement strand
ATATACTCCTTATTTATTGCAACATTAATATATCGTTTCAGATGCTTCATGTGCTTAGCAATAGTATTAAGGTGATAACCTTTAGATTGCAGGTAATTATCAAATGAAGACACAAACTCAAATGTCAAATCAGTAAATAATACCTCTTTCTTGAACTCCTGAAGTAATTCAAGCGTGGAAAGGTGATTTTGACGGGTACTTTCTTTCAAAGAAGAATTGGCTATCTCCTCTTTAAAAAAAGTTAAAAACGACCTTCCATTGCTTAGAGGTTTATCAATAGAATTTTTTAATAAATCTAACGATATGGACTTTCCCTGTTGCCATAGTCCAAGTTCTGTTTGCTCAATAGCTGCTATATTTTCATATAACATACGATTCAAAACATTCGCATTAGGATGATTCTTCACCATCTTTCGTTTGGCATCCCACTGTTCCGGTTTGAGATATATTTTGGTGGAGAAATACATCTTTTTCCTGTTCAGATAGGCTTCTACCTGAACTAATGCCATTCCTCTTTTATTCAATCTCTTCTTTCTGTTAAACACAAGGTTGTAACTGATCTTTTCCATACTTTCATTTTTTAATTAATAATAGAACAAATTAGACGTAATTCTGTGCTATATCAGAGGCGAATAAGCATTAATATCTCTAAAAAATAAATCTTCAAATCACTTGGTATTCACAAAACTTTAAATTAAATGCCACTTTTTTATTCGCTTTTTCACGAAAAAAGCAAAAAGAATGGCTTTTAAAGGTGTTTTATGACTAAAAACGAGTAAAAGAAATATTAAAAGAGGCATTTTGCTTATGCAAAGTGTCAATTGCTGTTTTAGCAATCAAAGCTTTTGGTTGAAAAAAATATGCTTATCGGCATAAATACAGCTTGTAAAATAACAAAATGTTATATTTGCAACCTTTTTTTATTAATATAATTGCTAGTTTCAGTTTTATTAATATATTTGCAAATTGTTAGAGTAAAGATACAAATAATGTAAAGTTAAACTTTAAGAGAGAATTTATGAAAAGAAAATTAATGCTGTTATTGGCATGCCTTTTTGTGGGCATAGGCCTAGTAACTGCCCAGACTCAAAAGGTCACAGGCGTTGTGATTTCTGAAGAAGACGGGCAGCCAGTTGTTGGCGCTTCTGTGTTGGTAAAAGGTACCACTCTGGGTACAATCACAGATGTAGATGGTAATTTTAATTTGTCGAATGTACCAAGTTCTGCAAAGACTTTGCAGATTTCGTATATCGGAATGCAAACACAAGAAGTGGCTATTAAACCAAATTTGAGAGTTGTATTAAAGGCTGACGCCCAAAAGCTAGACGAAGTAGTAGTTACCGCTATGGGTATTTCACGCGAAAAGAAAGCATTGGGATATGCCGTACAAGATGTCAAATCGGATGCGTTGACACGTGCTGCTAATACAGATTTAGCGGGAGCCTTACAAGGAAAAGTATCAGGTATTGACATCACCCCATCATCAGGTATGCCGGGTGCTTCTTCAAAGATTACGATTCGCGGTTCTCGTTCTTTCACTGGAGACAATACTCCGTTGTATGTAATTGATGGCATGCCTATCGCTTCTACCGCAGATGTGAGCACTTCTCTTACCGATGGAGCGTATGGAACGGACTATGCTAACCGTGCTGTCGACATTGACCCTAATGATATAGAAAGTATCAATATATTAAAGGGACAAGCCGCTTCTGCTTTGTATGGTATGAGAGCTTCCAATGGTGTTATCGTTATCACTACCAAAAGTGGTAAAGGAGCAGATAAAGGGAAACCTACTATAACTTTCAGTACCAACCTTTCCTTTGATAAGATTTCAACTCTTCCGGAATTGCAACAAGAATATGCACAAGGTTCAGGCGGTACTTTCGATCCGTCATCTCCTTTCGCATGGGGTCCTAAGATTTCCGAATTAGCTAACGACCCTACCTACGGAGGAAATACAGACAACAGTTACACCAGCCAATATGGTAAACAGTCCGGAAAATACTATGTTCCTCAACTTGCAGCTGCCGGCATGAATCCGTGGGCTACTCCACAAGCATATAACAACATGAAGGACTTTTTTGAAACAGGTGTATCTTGGAGCAATAACGTCAATGTAGCCCAGAGATTCGACAAAGGTAACTACTCCTTTTCTTTGGGTAACACCACCAGTAATGGTATCGTTCCATCAACCGGTATGGATAGATATAACGTGAAAATGTCTGCCGAAGCACAACTCCATCCTAACTGGACTACCGGATTTAATGGAAACTTTGTGACTTCAAAAATCTCCAAACAGTCTACAGCCAACACCAGTGTGGTTGCTACGATCTATAATGCACCCGTCAGCTATAATATGGCCGGTATTCCTTCTCACATAGAAGGCGACCCTTACACACAAAATACATATCGCGACAGCTGGATCGACGATGCATATTGGGCAGTTGACAATAACCAGTTCTCCGAACGTTCACAACGTTTCTTCGGAAATGCTTTCGTGAAATACACCACTAAATTTGGAACAGACAACCACAAACTGGATATTAAATACCAGATCGGTGATGACGCTTACACTACCAATTATTCAGAAATCTACGGATATGGAAGTACTTGGGCACCTACAGGTGAAGATTCAGAGTACCATTACACTGTTAATGAATTAAACTCACTGTTAACTGCCGCTTACACATGGAATATCAACGAAGAATGGACCTTGGATGCATTGATTGGTAATGAGTTTGTGGATAAAAAGACAAAATATGAATACGCATATAGCATGAATTTCAATTTCCCAGGATGGAATCATCTGAATAATGCTTCTGTATTCTCCAACGAAAGCCAATACAACAAGAAACGAACGGTAGGTAATTTCGCCAACTTGTCAGTAGCATGGAAAAACATGCTCTATCTAAGTGGAAGTATACGTAACGATATTGTTTCAAGCATGCCACGTGACAACCGTTCTTTCACTTATCCTTCAGTGTCATTAGGATTCATCTTCACCGAACTGGCTCCCCTGAAGAATAACATATTGACTTTCGGTAAGATACGTGCTTCTTATGCAGAAGTTGGTATGGCCGGTGATTATACTCAAAGTTATTATTATACTCCGTCTTATGGTGGCGGCTTCTATATGGGAAATCCTATTGTTTATCCAATTAATGGAGCAATGGCTTACATTCCATATTATAAGGTATATGACCCTAACTTAAAACCACAAAATACAAAATCATACGAACTGGGAGCAGATCTTACTTTCTTAAACGGACTGGTAACCTTGAATTATACCTATTCACGTCAGAATGTGAAAGATCAGATATTCGAAGTTCCTTTGGCAGGTTCAACCGGAGCCTCAAGTATGATAATGAATGGAGGTAAAATCCACACAAATACCCACGAGTTGACATTGGGCGTATCTCCGGTAGATACCAAAAACTTCAAACTCGACTTCGCTTTCAACTTCTCCAAAATCGACAATTACGTAGACGAATTGGCTCCAGGAGTAGAAAGTATTATGTTAGGAGGATTTGTAACTCCGCAGGTACGTGCCGGAATTGGTGACAAGTTCCCTGTGATCTATGGAAAAAGCTATATGCGTAATGACGAAGGCAAGATTGTAGTAGACAAAAACGGACTTCCCATGCAGGGAGAAGATGCGGTTATCGGAACTGTATCTCCTGACTTCCGTTTAGGTTTCAATACAAATATCGAATTGTACAAGTTCCGTATTTCTGCAGTATTCGACTGGAAACAAGGAGGACAGATGTATAGTGGTACCGCAGGTGAAATGAACTATTACGGTGTGAGCAAATTATCTGGTGATATGCGTAATACCGAATTCATTGTGGAAAACTCCGTTAAAGAAACAGGAAAAGATGCGGATGGTAATTCAATCTATGCCCCCAATGATATAAAAGTAACAGATGCTCAAGCATATTTCACCAGAAGAAGATCAATTGACGAATCTTACATTTATGATAATTCTTATATCAAATTGCGTGAATTATCTGTAAGTTATCCGGTTTTCTCAAAGAAATGGCTGAATGTGAACGTTAATGTTTTTGCCCGCAACATTTTGGTTTGGTCTGAAATGAAAGGTTTCGATCCGGAAGCTTCACAAGGTAATGACAACATGGGAGGTGCATTCGAACGTTTCTCTCTTCCGGGAACAGCCAGCTATGGTTTTGGATTTAATGTAAAATTCTAATTAGCTAAAAAGAAAGATGAAAACATATAATATAATTAAAGGTATTTTTGCCGCTACTGTTTTATCAGTTGTTTTTTCCGGATGCTCGGAAGATGCAATGGATAGAATCAACAAGGACCACGGCCATACGCAAAGCGTAGCCGCAAGATTCATTCTGACAGATGTGATAACCTCTACTGCATTTTCCAATGCAGGAGGTGATTTCAATACTTATCTATCTGCTTACATTGAATATGAAGTAGGTGTTGACAACCAATTGTATTATGCAGAAACCAGAGAGAGCGAACCGACCTCATCTTCCACTTTCAACAATACATGGAATGGTCTGTATTCAACATTGAAATCCGCCCGTATCATTATCAATCAATGCAGCGAGGGAGGCATAGACCATGGGAATTATGTAACCAAGGGTATGGCTGAAGTGTTGGCTGCTTATAATTGCGCATTGATAGCCGATATGTTTGGAGATGCTCCATGTAGTCAGGCTGCATTAATTGACGAAAACGGTTCTCCTGTTTACCTAACTCCTAAAATGGATAAGCAAGAAGAAATCTATACCCAAGCAATGCAATATCTGGATGATGCCATTGCAGACTTACAGAAAGAAGATCTGATAGACCCGGAAGCTCAAGATTTGCTGTACCAGGGTGATGCTGAAAAATGGCTTAAGTTAGCATATGGTCTGAAAGCACGCTACACGATGCATCTTCTTAAAAGATCTGCCAACAAAGACGCGGATATGGAGAAGGTGTTGGAATATGTAAATAACTCTTTCGAAAGCGCAGAAGAACAAGCAGCATTCGACGTATATGACGCTAATAACATAAATCCGCTTTATGGTTTCTTTGTGGCACGTGCCGGATTAGGTGCAAGCGAAAGCATGAGAAGCAAACTGGCAGAATACAATGACCCACGTCTGTCCAGAGCTTTCATCACTAAACAGGGTACCTCCGGAAAAGAACAAGCTCCGGGAACCGCAGACAACGCCGTATATGCGCCTAACGGTACACCAGAACAAGGCACTTCCAAATATGGAACTTCTTTATTTATGTATTCTATATCAGCACCAACACTGTTGTTGAGTTATCATGAATTAAAATTCCTGGAAGCAGAAGCTCTGTGCAGATTGGAACGTGATGCTAAAAGTGCATTAAAAGATGCAGTAGTGGCTGGACTGTTAAATGCGGAAAACAGCTTTACTATTTCAAGAAAAGAGTTGGGCAAAACACTCATCAATGCAGCAAGCAGTATTACGGAAGCTGAAGCCGAAAGTTACTTTGACAATACGATAGAGGCCAAATATACAGCTGAACCTTTGAAAACAACAATGACTCAAAAATACTTCGCATTATGGGGAGCTTCAGGTGAAGCGACAGAATCTTACAATGATGTTCGCAGAATGAAAGGACTAGGCGAAAACTTTATTGAGCTAAAAAATCCAAACTCTTTCCCATTACGTTGTCCTTATGGCAATAGCGACACAACAACAAATGCCGAAGTGAAAGCAGCTTACGGAAATGGACAATATGTGTATAGTGAAAACGTTTGGTGGGCAGGTGGAAGCAGATAATCCATTGACTTGAATCATATAAATGAGACTGAATTCTCTAGGGGAAAGGCGGGAATTCAGTCTCATTTCTTTATATCAAGTTTGAGAGGTGTAAACAGAACATTCAGTCACAATTATGCCAAGAGAATTGTAACAACTATACATGTCTACTGATTTTCCCGGTTCATACGATACATCATAAACTATACTTTTGTTATATTTGCAGACGCTTGAATAATATAGAATACGATGAATCATATAGAAACCCAACGATTGATATTGCGACATTTCACAGAAGAAGACATAAACGCCTTGTTCTCAATTCTAAGTGATAAAGACGTTAATACATTTCTACCGATGTTCCCATTAAAAGATATAGAGGAAGCAAAAGACTATCTCCAATATATAAAAAGCTGGATTCAGCAGAAAGGATTCTACTATGCTATTTGTATGAAAACAAACAATGTACCCATTGGTTGTATCCATATAAACGGAGATGACAGCCATGATTTGGGGTATAGCATTAAGAAGGAGTTTTGGCACAAAGGGATTTGTGCAGAAGCTTGTCAGGCAGTAATCGATATGCTGAAACAAATAAATATTCCCTATATCACAGCTACGCACGATGTAAACAATCCGAGAAGTGGAAAAGTTATGCAGGCTATAGGCATGAAATACCAATATTCTTATGAAGAATATTGGCAACCAAAACTTTATCTGGTTACATTTAGAATGTATCAATTAAATTTCGATGACCAACAAGACAGGGTATATAAAAAATATTGGAATAAATACCCTGTTCATTTCATAGAGGAGATATAAGCAGTATTGCTACTTCATTCCTTCTCTCACAATATCTACCAGAATCGGCTTCAATCCGCTAACGAAACATTCCACTGCAATCACCATCAGAATCAGTCCCATAAGACGCATCATCACATTATTACCCGTTTCACCCAAGACTTTTACCAATTTCGTGGAAGCACGAAGAATAAAGAAAGTCAACAGATAAATCAGGGCGATAGTACCGATCAAGATTCCCTTCATTTCATAAGAATGCGCATCCTGCATCAAAACGATTGCATTGGCAATCGCTCCGGGACCGCATAACATAGGAATGCCGAGAGGAGTAATAGAGATATCATCCGCATACGTTTTGATTTCTTCGTCCTTCAACTTCATCGGTGTATAGCGGGCTTGAAGCATATCAAAGCCTATCTTGAAGATAATCACCCCACCGGCAATACGGAAACCATTGGTAGAGATACCGAAGAACTTGAAAAGAAACTGCCCGGCAAAGACAAATACCATCAATGTAATAAACGACACAATAGTAGCACGACGTACGATAGACTGACGTTCTTTATCCGTCATACCATGAGTCATGGTAAGAAAGACAGGCATCGTTCCCAACGGGTTGGTCAACGTGAAGAATGAAGTGAAACAAAGTAAGGCGAAAGGCAGAAGCGTACTATCCATGATTATATCGTATTTTATGCAAAACTAAAACGCAACAAAAATACGACTTAATCCAGAAAACCTATAATAAATCCATTAATTCTTTCAAGGAATGGATGTGATAAGTAGGGAGGAAAGGGAAAGCTGTCCGTTCTGTCACATTGTAGAAAACCTGATGCATCCCTACTCCGTGCGCTCCGGTTATATCCGCTTCCCAACTATCACCAATCATTAAGGATTCGCGCAACTCGGATTGAGTAGCAGACAAAGCAAAATTGAATATCTCCGGCCAAGGCTTCAGCACTCCGAGATCTTCCGAGAGAATCACCTTTCTGAAATACCCGTCCACTCCTGCCGAACGCATCTTACGTGATTGCAATTCACGAAACCCATTGGAAAGGATATAGAGGTTATATTTGGGAGCAAGATACTCCAATACCTCCTTTGCATGAGGCATTAAAACACTTTTAGTAGGGATAATAGCGAAAAAATCTCTCGAAAACCGTTCAGCGAGCGCTTCATCTTTCACTCCCACGGCCTGTAAAGGATAAAAGAAACGTTGGCTGTTCAATTCATCCTTCGTTATCTTTCCTTCACCGTACTCAACCCAGAGTTCGGTATTTCTTTGTTGATAAAGAGTATAATAATGATTGAATGAATCAAAATAGCGGTCGAACGAATATTTCTGATATACTTCCTCAAAGGTGTTACGAGCATTTTGAGAAAAAGCCCAGATGGTATCATCAAGATCAAAAAAAAGATTTTTATATTTCATCAGTAGTTATATAATAAGAAACAAAAAAGCCAATGTGCTAATTTCTTGAATCCAGGAATCAGCACATTGGCAATTCAAAAGGGATATCTACCTTATTTTACCTGGATAACCAAGTATCTGGATACACTCCAGAATTCAGTAGGATTAGTAATCTTCAATGTCAACTGGCCTTTATCATCTTTTACCAATTCATAAGAACCGGTCGGATGAGTAGTCAGTAATTCAGCACGTTTAGAGTACAACTTGATTTCTTTGGTTGTACGGATATCGATCTGCGTGAAATAATCCTTATTGAAATCAGCGCTCTTCAACACGTCTCCGCTCTGAAGAATCTTTTGAGCTTTCAATTCAGATTTAGTACCAAATACGAACCAGGCAGCATTCAGGCTCTTTTCCTGTTCTGCAACGGTTTTAGCTTTCGCTTCGTTTTCTGCGGCCAGAGTTTCTTTTGCTACAGACAGATCGCTGACAGCAGCATCCAATTCCTGAATACGGATATTCTTGGAAGCCAGTTCTGTTTGAAGCTCTTCGATACGCTGTTGTTTAGCGTTCAATTCAGCAGTCAAAGCGGCAACAGCTTTTTTCATCTGTGCAGAATTGTAATTGCTATTCTTCAACTGTGCCTGTAACTTTGCAATCTGCGCTTTGTTTTCTTCCATTTGCTTGGAGATGAATTCGATGTCAGAAGCAATCTGTTGCTTGGCACTGGCAGAGTTTTCAGTGATGGTTCCACGCTGCAAGTCAACACGGCTTTCGGCAGCATTGATCTTACGGAAACCTTCCTGAACTTCATTGAAAGTCCCCATCATATCATCCAGTTCAGCGTTGCGCTGGTTCAGTTCCATCAAAAGAGAATCATTTTCAGCTTTCAGGTCTTTACTTCCACCTTTAAAGCCATCACACGAAGCCAACAAGGCTACGCATACAAATAAAACAGCTAACTTTTTCATACGTTTACGTTTTACGTTTTTTAATGAAGTTATTTAATCATCTATTCCTGCTAATACTATCACAATCTCGCCCCGGGGTTCGGTAGCGGTAAAGTGTTCTATCAATTCAGCCAAACTGCCCCGAACTGTTTCTTCATGGAGTTTGGATATTTCACGCGACACGGTTGCCTGACGTTCAGCACCGAAATATTCGGCAAACTGTGTTAACGTCTTCAACAGACGGTGGGGTGATTCATAAAACACCATCGTGCGGTGTTCTTCCGCCAATGTCTTCAGTCGTGTCTGCCGTCCTTTCTTCTGGGGGAGAAATCCCTCGAAGCAGAACTTCTCGTTCGGCAATCCCGATGCTACGAGTGCCGGAACAAAAGCGGTTGCTCCCGGCAAGCACTGCACTTCAATACCGTTGCGCACACATTCACGAACAACCAGAAATCCGGGATCGGAAATTCCAGGCGTTCCGGCATCCGAAATAAGTGCCACCGTTTCACCTGCCTTTATTCTATTAACAACACTTTCCACCGTTTTATGTTCATTAAATTTGTGGTGGGATTGCATTGCATTCTTTATTTCAAAGTGTTTCAACAAGATACCGGAAGTACGTGTATCCTCCGCCAAAATCAGATCGACCTCTTTCAGGACTTTGATAGCCCGAAAAGTCATGTCCTCCAGATTCCCTACCGGCGTAGGCACCACATATAGCTTTCCCATCTTGTTTTTGTTTTATACTGATTGATTAAAATATTTCTTTAGTAGCTCCAGAAAGTCGTTCACCGCCTCCTTTTCTTCATTCAATTCGACTTTCGAGGACAGAAATGCGACTGCAGTCTTGTAGGAACTCATTACTGATATCTGTTCGATAACCCGATTCATCAAATCAGTGTTGCCTCCGAACAGTTCACGAGAAAAACGGAAAGAATCATTCAAACTGATAGCATGTCGCAAGCCGGCAGACAGTTTGAGACTTTCTCCCAACACAGCCGATTTAGGTTCTTCCTCTTTCACAACAGTTTCAACGACAGGTTCCTCAACAATTGCCGATTCCTCTTTTTTCCCTTCTTCTTCTTCTTCTTCTTCTTCTGCTGCTGCTGCTGCTTCTGCTGTCTCTGCAGCTGCCGCTATTACGACAGGTTTCTCTTCCGCAACAATGGCTTCTCCTTCCTCATCTTCTTTCACAACAACCGATTCGAGAGATTGTATAATCACGGGGGAATCCTCTTCAGACCCGGCAACTTCATCCTCCTCTTCCGCTGTCTCTTCCACAGCTGACGGAGAAATTACCTGAACAGCATCCACCTCCTGCTGCAGTTCTTCCAAACGCCCCTGCATCCGTGTAATGCTCCGCTTCAACAGTTCAGACAAAGTCGGAGTCGGCTCCTTGGTAAATGAATCCATGAGATACTTCAACTCATGAACATCCAACTCAATATCTGTTAATAGCTTCTGTTTCATGTCAGTCCATTGTTTATACGGTGCGAATGTAGGAATAATTTATGCAATAACTTAAAATAATGGATAATTTAACAGTTCTTGCACATCGAATTGCTTACCTTTGTCCACATATTTATTTAATCAAGAAAACACAAAATCTCATGGTATTATTTTCAGAAGACCACATACAGGAGACTAGAAGAAGAGGCCGGATCGAAGTAATCTGCGGTTCTATGTTCTCCGGAAAGACAGAGGAATTGATTCGCAGAATGAAGAGAGCGAAATTCGCGAAACAACGTGTCGAGATATTCAAACCTGCTATCGACACCCGTTATTCAGAAGAAGACGTAGTCTCTCACGACAGCCATTCTATCGCCTCCACTCCCATCGATTCGTCAGCCAGCATTTTACTGTTTACTTCTGAGATAGATGTAGTAGGTATTGATGAAGCACAGTTCTTCGACAGTGGTTTGATTGATGTATGCAACCAGCTTGCCAACAATGGAATCCGTGTTATCATTGCAGGATTGGATATGGACTTCAAAGGAAATCCATTTGGACCTATGCCACAATTGTGCGCCATTGCCGATGAAGTCTCCAAAGTTCATGCGATCTGTGTGAAATGTGGTCAGCTGGCCTCTTTCTCACATCGTACAGTCAAGAATGAGAAACAGGTTCTTTTAGGCGAAACAGCCGAATATGAGCCTCTGTGCAGGGAATGTTATCTCCGTGCACGAGGGGAAGATGAGCAGAAAGTATAAACTCTATAAAAGAAACAGATTATGGAAAGGAAAAAGATAACATTCGACAGTTTTATACGCGGTTCCATCGGATGTGTGTTAGTTGTAGGAATATTAATGCTCGTGGAACGTCTTAGCGGAGTGTTATTACCTTTCTTTATTGCGTGGCTGATAGCTTATATGGTCTATCCGTTAGTCAAATTCTTCCAGTATAAGCTACGATTAAAAAGCCGCATTATTTCCATCTTCTGTTCCTTATTCCTCATTACGGTTATCGGAGTCACTTTATTCTACCTATTAGTGCCGCCGATGATTTCGGAAATAGGCAGAATGAACGATTTGTTGGTGACTTACCTCACCAATGGAGCCGGTAACAATGTACCTAAGAACCTTTCTGAATTTATCCACGAGAACATTGATCTTCAGGCGTTGAACCGTGTATTAAGTGAAGAGAATATCCTGGCGACAATCAAGGATACCGTCCCCAGAGTGTGGACTTTGCTTGCAGAATCTCTCAACATTCTATTCAGCATCCTTGCCTCTTTCATTATATTATTATATGTAATCTTTATATTATTGGATTACGAAGCGATAGCTGAAGGATGGTTGCATCTGCTACCCAATAAATACCGTACGTTTGCCTCCAACCTGGTTCACGACGTACAGGATGGTATGAACAGATATTTCCGTGGACAGGCTTTGGTTGCTTTCTGCGTAGGTATTCTTTTCAGCATCGGTTTCCTGATTATCGATTTCCCCATGGCTATCGCTCTGGGACTTTTCATCGGAGCATTGAATATGGTTCCCTACTTGCAAATCATTGGTTTCCTTCCCACCATTTTATTGGCAATCCTCAAAGCTGCCGACACCGGACAGAACTTCTGGATTATCATTGCATGTGCATTAGCCGTCTTTGCAATCGTACAAATCATACAGGATACCTTCCTTGTCCCCAAAATCATGGGAAAGATTACCGGACTGAATCCTGCCATCATCCTTTTATCTCTTTCTATCTGGGGTTCATTAATGGGAATGCTCGGCATGATTATCGCCTTGCCACTAACAACTTTGATGCTCTCCTACTACCAACGCTTTATTATCAACAAAGAAAAAAATAAAATATGATGAAGTAGAAACTACTGATAATCAAGAAACAAGCCACAACGAGGAAAAATAATTGAAACTTTTTTCTACGTAATGCTTGCAAATTAAATAAAAGTAACTACCTTTGCACCCGCAATCAGGAAATAACTGATTCGCAAATAAGGATTGATTCGCTAGCTCAGCAGGTAGAGCACAACACTTTTAATGTTGGGGTCCTGGGTTCGAGCCCCAGGCGGATCACCAAAACAAGATTAAGCCTCTGATTTTCAGGGGTTTTTCTTCTTATCCAAAGGCCTTATTTCCATTCTACTCCCCATTAAATATGAACAACAGAAAAAATTATATAGTCTACCTACAACAATCAGCCATGAAGCAGGAGGAATGTCAAGACCCGAAGTAGAGGTACAAAAAAATTATACAGACTTACTCGACAGACAGAAACAGATTACTAAAGATAACCATTCCTCAGCCAATAAAAAGAAAAGCAATACACGCCACAACTTATTTTGCACAACTTGTTTGGAAAATAAAATATTTTTTCCTTACCTTTGTATTAGGATTTATTTCAAATCTTAATAAAAATAGAGCGTTAAGGCATTATCCAAGTTCAGGAAATCCCCAATTTCAAGACAACAACTGGATAATACATTGGACGCTCCACGTACTATTTATATATTAAAGTGTTATATATATAGGCGTGGGGCTTTGTGTATTATATGTTGTTGAG
>UMIQ01015456.1_pt1 | contig 13185 bp, 10 predicted proteins | sample 1965851 | NCBI WGS metagenome assembly UMIQ01 (sample SAMEA4836129, study PRJEB28245) | human gut metagenome | biome: gut microbiome; material: fecal sample | place: Denmark | collected 2008 | reverse complement strand
GTCTTGTTATTTAAAACACGATTGACGGCACTCTGTTCCCAATTATATTCTCCATTTGCTTTTTTTCGGTGCAATTCTATCAGTTTGCTTGCAATCGCTTTTACACCTAACCCCGATAGATACAAGTCGTAAATCAGTCGAACTGTTTCCGCTTCTTCTTCTATGATTTCATAGGTGTTTTCTACTGACGTTTTCCCTTTGACTAATCTGTATCCTAAAATATTTCCATTACCAAAAAGAACCCCTTTTTCTCTTGACGTTTTGTGTCCTGCTAATACCCTGTCACTAATATGCTTTGATTCTTCCTGTGACATAGCGGACATGATTGTTAATCTCAGTTCCCCATCTGATTCACAAGACCAAATATTGTCATTGTAAAAGAATACCTCAACTCCCATGTTTTTTAATCTTCTAGTATAGTCCAAACTGTCAAGGGTATTACGGGCAAATCTTGAAACCTCACGTGTACAGACAAGGTCAAACATTCCTTTTGACGCATCTTCTATCATCTGCATAAATCCATGTCTTTTCTTTGCCTGTGTTCCTGATATTCCCTTATCTACATATACTTTGACTTTCTCCCAGTTCGGATGGTCTTTTAAAACAGATTCATACCATTGAAGCTGATTATCTAATGCGTTTATCTGTGCTTCATGCTGTGTAGATACTCTTCCGTAAAAACAAACTCTTACCTTATCATTTTGATTTGTCCTGTATCGGTTGCTTACTGCTCTTGAACCGAGTTTATATGCCAAATTATCCAATTCAACTCAACTCCTTTACCTCATACTGTTTCCGTACTTTTTTATAGGTTGAGTGATTGATTACTTGATGAACCAATAACATTTTTAATAAAAGCACTTCGATTTTTCTATTCAAATCATTGTTATTGTCCTGCATACTGCCTCCTTTTCTTTCATTTCAATCACTCATAAGAATAATATACGTTTCAAAAAACCTATTCTTACAAGTGACTGAACAAAGCTATTGATGATTGATTGCGGAGCTAATGCTCCGCTTTCTCCCCTATATCCCCTACAAGGGGACTTGCAGTCTTTCTGACAGTCCGCTTACGCTTTCTGTCAGAGACTGCGTCTTTGCTTCCCCTTTTTTGTTATGTTTCTTTCTTCTTTTTGCTTTTTTCTTTATCCCTTGTCTTTTCCTCTACAAAAAAAGTTCCTTTTCTTGCGGCAGTTGCGACAGAGTGTTTGTTATTGCTTTTTCTTCTTGAATTTCTTTTTTTCGCAACTTTCGCAAACTTTTCCACAATTTTTTATTGTGATTTGCTTGAATGAACCCACATTTGCTATGTTGTATGTGATGCTATACTCCGCTTGGAGATTACTCCTGATTTTACTCAGGCGGTTACTCAAGTGATTTGGAGTCTTTGGCAACACACTTCCAATGATACTGTTCTGTGTGGCAATTTCATTCAAATCCCCCAGTAGTCCTGTCATGGAATTGATATAGCTTTTTTTGTTCTTCATAAGCTCAATGACACAACACGCCACCATATCTTCGTCAATGGAATGGCGGTTGATTTTTCTTTGGTTCTCCCAAAGCAATTCCGACACTTCTTCATCTGTCATTCCAAGAACTCTGCCAACCTTAATACACGCAATGTGGAAATCTGCAAGACGTATCTTCTCTTTTACGGTTATTGGCTTATCATCATATAAAGCTTCTGACAATATGAGAAAAATACAGCCTAATATTTTCGGTCTGTCCTGTTCAAACTCTTCCCACAACTCCTGTTCGCTTTTTATCTTTTTTGCTGAAATACGGTTAAGTTCTAAAATCAAAGAGCGGTCTAGTAAATCGCTTTCTCTTGCAACCACAGAAACCCCATTGATTGCTATCATTGCTTTAATATTTAGCACGACTTCTTTGGTGTTATGGTATAGGGCACGTTTTGTCACAGAGCCGCCTGTAACGGCTCTGGCTATTGTATCGGAAATGTTTCGATTGATACTTGACAAATTATCCAAGCAAACAAAGTATGTATTTGCCAATCGAAGTTCCAACCCGTCTGTTCCTTTTGGTATTCCGCACAAATCACTCCTTTTAGGGTCTATCAGTTTTTCAAGCTTCCGCATTGTGGTACTTTTAGATGAACCCTTTTCTCCTGTTAAAATAAGTAAGCTATGTGAAATTTGTAATCCGAAAAAGGCAGTCACAAGATACAACACCAAAAGTTTCTCCTGTTTTTCATTCTTCAAGTTGAAATGGTGATGAATATAGGAAAAAATATCTTTTGGTTCTACGTCCCATGAAGGTTCAACTTGGTTTTCGAAATCCGCAGCATGTTTAAAATACACGTTTGGAACGTTACTAATGTTGATTTCTTCTGGTGTAATTACAATACATTCTTCCGTATCTTTATTCAGCTCATAAGCTAAGCAGTCTTTTCCGTTGTAAATACGACAGGCAGACTCATATACAGTGTCATCTGTCAGTGGATGGATTTCCAAAAACTCTATGAGTGTCTGTAATTGAGCTGTATTTAAGAAGATTTTAAATCTTTCAAAAAATACCTTTCTTAAAACCGAATAGCTTTGGCAAAGGGGAGTTATCCCCCCTGCCACTATTAGTAGCCTTTCATTGTCAGAGTTATGTACAAGAGATATTATCTCTTTTTCAAAGAGCATTTGTAATTTTTTAAAGATTTTTTCCATTACTCTTCTCCATAATCGTTTTCATCATCTGACTCTTTGAGATACAACTGCTTCACATAAAAATATCCGTTCCGTCCTTGTTGAAGAGTTGCGAGTACCTCTACGTTTTCCAGTTCTTTCAGCTCAAAGTTGTCCATCACATCAAATACACCCATTGTCTCAAAAAACTGATTAAATCGTGAATTTACTTTGCCTGACTCTTCCATTTGCAAAGAAGTATAGAACCATTCATCTGGATAATCATCTAACTCGATATAAAGACGTGCTATTCCATATTCCTCGTCCTCCTCAACTTTAACAATATATCCTTCATAAAGCTTCTTTTCTTGAAGGTTCTTTTTTGTTCTGGTAATTTTCATCGAAATTACCTCCTTTCTTTTGTATCACATATATGCTGAGCTTTATACTTCGGTCGACAAGCTCTGTATATGAAGTTTTTTGTTTATCGCGATATGGATAGTATACTATTACGAAAGGATTATGTTAATAATTCTAAAGTTGAAATATATCGTTTTATAAATTACCAAAAAAATGGAAATTTAAAAGAGCTATAACAGCTCTTCATACTGTTATAACTCTCTCCCAAACATTTCATTCCTACTTCTTTCATATTTTTCTTTATTTAACTCTATCCTTATTTTGTCTACCCATTTTCCAAATTCATCTGCATTGTCAATGTTAACGTCTTTATTCTTTTTATACAACTTTTCACACCTATCATACAGTTCTAACGTATCAGGCTCTAATTCTCCAGTAAAATGCAACCTTTCTATTTCTTTCAGTTCTTTATCTTTATTTTCGTCTTGATGGTCTGTTATTTCTTTTATACGTTTTCTTATTTTTTCAGACTCTTTGTATTTTATTTCTAAAGTCCTCGATTTTTGTTTCTCAAGAAATTCATTTTTAAGTTCTTTTCTAGTTTTCTCTCTAATTTCTTCCACTAAATCATCACTTGGGAATTCTTTTTTCAGCTCTTCTTCTGTTACTTGCGGAAAAATATTGTGGTAATCCAAATACATCAATTTTAAAATACACTCTTTACACAACAATCGCTCTTTATTATATTTATTATCTTTCTCTACTTCATTTTTAAAAAATTTTATTATCAGTTCACAGATTTCCATTTTAAATTTTAATTCATCTTCCTGCTTATAATCTTTTGGAAACAAATCCTGCCATTTTTCTACCTTAAACCATTTACATAAATTATCTATCGAATAATTTTTACATTTTTCAATTACATCTTCTTCTAATTTTTCAAATTCTTTATCCCAAAAACTGCCATATTTGAATTCATATCCAGTAATTAACTCAAAATAATTTTTGAAATAAGATGTGAAATTCCTGACAAATTTTTTTTTTAAGTTTTTCTCTATCTCTATTCCACTTTCTGTAACTCCTTCTTCCATTTTTTTACATCCGTTTGTTATTTTTTCCGCTATAGTAGCTCCAGATTTATTTTTTCCTTTTGTTTTTGACATTTTCTAACTCCTTTTTCTTTTCATTTTAACACACCATTTGAATTTTATGACTTCTAAAGAAAAAAATAGTCAAAAACCCCTTACGCTTTCATTGCGTAAGGGGTTCTGTTATTGAAACTAATTAAGTTCCTACACCTATTCTATACGGTGTATTACTTGTTATTGATAGCAGCCTGTGCTGCTGCCAGTCTTGCGATCGGCACACGGAACGGTGAGCAGGATACATAGTCAAGACCAAGTTTGTTGCAGAATTCTACAGAACTCGGATCTCCGCCGTGCTCTCCACAGATTCCTACGTGAAGATTCGGATTAACCGGTTTTCCTAATGTGATCGCCATATCCATCAGCTTACCAACGCCTGTCTGATCCAGTTTTGCAAACGGATCGTTCTCGAAGATCTTAGCATCGTAATAAGCATCAAGGAACTTACCTGCGTCATCACGAGAGAATCCAAATGCCATCTGTGTCAAGTCGTTTGTACCGAAGCAGAAGAAGTCAGCTTCTTTTGCGATCTCGTCTGCTGTAAGAGCAGCTCTCGGGATCTCGATCATTGTACCTACTTCATATTTCAGGCTGCTGTTTGCTGCTGCGATTTCAGCGTCTGCTGTCTCAACAACGAACTTCTTAACATATTTTAACTCTTTTACATCGCCTACGAGCGGAATCATGATCTCCGGTTTTACTGTCCAGTCCGGATGAGCGTTCTGTACATTGATCGCTGCGCGGATAACAGCTCTTGTCTGCATCTTAGCGATTTCCGGATATGTCACTGCCAGACGGCATCCACGATGTCCCATCATCGGGTTAAACTCGTGCAGGCTGTCGATAATTGCTTTGATCTGATCAACTGTCTTGCCCTGTGCGTCAGCCAGTTTCTTGATGTCCTCTTCCTCTGTCGGAACGAACTCATGAAGCGGCGGATCAAGGAAACGGATTGTAACCGGATTTCCTTCAAGAGCCTCATAGAGAGCCTCGAAGTCACCCTGCTGCTCCGGAAGGATTTTTTCAAGAGCCGCTTCTCTTTCCTCTACTGTTTCAGAGCAGATCATCTCACGGAAAGCGTCGATTCTGTTGCCTTCAAAGAACATATGCTCTGTACGGCAAAGTCCGATACCTTCTGCTCCAAGTTCGCGGGCTTTCTTAGCGTCAGCCGGTGTATCTGCGTTTGTACGAACTTTCATTGTTCTGTATTTATCAGCCCATCCCATGATTCTTCCGAACTCACCTGCGATCGTAGCATCTACTGTCGGGATGATTCCGTCATAAATAGCTCCTGTAGATCCGTCAAGAGAAATGCTGTCTCCCTCGTGGAACTCTTTTCCTGCTAATGTGAATTTCTTGTTTGCTTCATCCATTGTGATGTCTCCGCATCCAGATACACAGCATGTACCCATACCACGTGCAACAACGGCTGCGTGAGATGTCATACCACCGCGAACTGTCAGGATACCCTGTGCGGATTTCATACCTGTGATGTCTTCCGGTGATGTCTCAAGACGAACAAGGATTACTTTTTCTCCTCTTGCAGCCCATTCAACAGCGTCGTCAGCTGTGAACACGATCTTACCGCAAGCAGCTCCCGGAGATGCTCCAAGTGCTTTTGCCATCGGTGTTGCGGCTTTCAGTGCGGCAGCATCGAACTGCGGATGGAGAAGTGTATCAAGGTTTCTCGGATCGATCATAGCTACAGCTTCTTCTTCTGTTCTCATTCCCTCGTCAACAAGGTCACAAGCGATCTTAAGAGCTGCCTGAGCTGTTCTCTTACCGTTACGAGTCTGAAGCATGAACAGTTTACCATGCTCTACAGTAAACTCCATGTCCTGCATATCTCTGTAGTGTGTTTCAAGTGTTTTGCACACATCTTTGAACTGTGCGAACGCTTCCGGGAATTTCTGTTCCATCTCGGAAATGTGCATCGGTGTACGAACACCTGCAACTACGTCTTCGCCCTGTGCATTTGTAAGGAACTCTCCGAAAAGTCCGTTCTCTCCTGTAGCAGGGTCACGTGTAAATGCAACACCTGTACCACAGTCATCTCCCATATTTCCGAATGCCATCATCTGTACGTTGACAGCAGTTCCCCATGAATACGGGATATCATTGTCACGGCGGTATACGTTTGCTCTCGGGTTATCCCATGAACGGAATACAGCTTTAACAGCTCCCATTAACTGCTCTTTTGCGTCTGACGGGAAATCTGCTCCGATCTTCTCTTTGTACTCAGCTTTAAACTGTCCGGCAAGAGTCTTAAGATCTTCTGCTGTAAGATCAACGTCCTGAGTAACGCCTTTTTCTTCTTTCATTTTGTCGATAAGCTCTTCAAAGTATTTCTTACCAACTTCCATAACTACATCAGAATACATCTGGATGAATCTTCTGTAGCAGTCCCATGCCCAACGAGCATTTCCGGAAGCCTCTGCAAGAGTCTCTACAACTTCTTCGTTAAGACCGAGGTTAAGAATTGTATCCATCATACCCGGCATGGAAGCTCTTGCTCCGGAACGAACGGAAACAAGAAGAGGATTCTCTTTATCTCCGAATTTCTTTCCTGTGATCTCTTCCAATTTAACAATAGCGTCCATGATCTGACTCATAATTTCGTCGTTGATCTTTCTGCCATCTTCATAATACTGTGTACAAGCCTCTGTTGTTACAGTAAATCCCTGCGGTACAGGGAGTCCGAGACTTGTCATCTCTGCAAGGTTCGCGCCTTTTCCACCAAGAAGGTTTCTCATTGTTGCGTTACCTTCTGTGAACATATAAACCCATTTTGCCATGTCACAATGACCTCCTAAAAAATTTTGCAAATATTTCTGCTATAATTCGCATATAATATTCTAATGGTTTTATTCACTTGCGTCAAGCGTTTTGTCGGCTTTTGTCTGTCTTTTTGTCCATCTTTTCGTCTATTTTCCACACATATTTCCCACGATCTCCGATTCCGTAAAAATCAGCAAACGTAATCTTAAAAATCTTATTTTTCATAGAACTGATATCTATCTTACTTTTGATCATATATTGCCATATTCCCGAATGCGCAATATCTCCCTGAAGCAAAATTCCTTCCGGTACTCCGTCTTTCATGATCAGACGGCGATATACGTTTCTGTCTTCCTCGACAAAGATCTCATCCCCTTCTTCCTGTCTGATCCTTCCGAGGCAAAGAGTAACCAGTCCGAAAAAGTTGATCGTATTTTTCGCGGCAAATGTATCCGTATACTCTGTACCGACTCCGCACATATTTCTTGCCGCCGTCTGTCCCTGCTTCATCGCGTTCGGCCAGATGCCCGACAATCCCGTAACATCTCCCGCCGCATATACGTTCGGTACATTTGTCTCCATCTTAGAATTTACTTTGATTCCTCGTTCGACCTCGATCTCACTTTTTTCTAAAAACCCGACTGCCGGACGTACGCCAGCCGCCACGATGATGAGATCGCATAAAAGCTGTTTTCCCGTATCAAGAGTAACCGCACGAATCATACCGTCAGCTTCGCATACCGCGCCTTCGGCTTTGCATCCGAGATAAAATTGTACCCCTGCCTGTTCAAACAGTTCCTGATATGTCTTCGCCGCATGTGCGTCAAGCTGTACGGGAAGAATCTGTTCCGCCATCTCCACGACAGTCACCTTTTTCCCTCGCTCGATCAATCCGTACGCTGCATCCAGTCCGACAAGTCCTGATCCGATAATCAGAATTTTTTCCGCATCTTCCGCCATTTTATCGATCTCCTGCGCGTCTTTCAAATGCCGGAGTCCAAATACATTTTTCGCTTTCCGAAGATCTCCTACAGGAGGAATAAAACTGTCTGCCCCTGTGGAAATGAGCAGTTTGTCATAACAGATCGATTCTCCTCCCTTTGTATCAACCATCTGATTTGCCGTATCGATAACTTCAATATGTCCGTATACTTCCGCGATCTGATTTTTCTCAAAAAAGTCTTCTTCCACAAACGACAACTCTTCCGCCGTCCTTTCGTGGGAAAGATATTTGTGCAGCATACAGCGGGAATGAACTTGCTCATCTGCCGAAATCATCGTAATCTGTGCATCTTTTTTCAGCTTTCTGATCTCTTTTGCGGCCATGATCCCCGCCGCTCCTGTTCCGATAATCACGTAGTTCATCCATCACACCTCCTCTACATGGATCGCGCCTTTCGGACACGATTTCACACAGTTTGGTTCCTGACCGTCAGACATACAAAAATCACACTTGATCACTTTTTTCTTTGTCATCCGATCCGGTTCAAGAACACCAAACGGACAATTCATCACACACATAAAGCAAGATCCGCATTTTGTCTCGTCATATGTCACGATCCCTGTTTCCGGGTCTTTCTGAAGCGCCCCGCTCATACATGACATTACGCATTCCGGCTCGTCACAATGCCTGCAGAACAAAGGTCTGTATGTGCCGTCGTCTCCTTTTAAAATATAATTTCTCGATTCGTTTTCCGGATCGGTCAGATCCAAATCATAAATTGTTCCCGGCGTTTTCCTGTGCGCCTGCATACATGCTGCCGAACAATTCTTACAGCCGTCGCATTTTTCATATTCTACAATAATCCTTCTCATGGAGCCGCCCTCCTATATATGAAGCGCGTCGCGCTTTTCCAGAATAATCTTTTCCAAAATATCGGCAGATTCTTTTGCGTCCGGATTAATGATAACTTGCCCGCCTGTCAATTCTTTCATATCTTCTGTCAATATTTTTACAGCCGCGCCGCTTCCCGTTACAAACGGCGGAAGTCCTAAATGAAGCGGAAGTCCTAACGCCAGACCGAAGCAGCCGTCCGCAAGAGCCTGCTCCTCAAGCCACTGCGCCGCCGAAAGCACGAGCGGAAGCTGAGGCAGATCGACGCCGATCGTCTCCGCAAGTTCCGTCGCCACGATCTCCAAACGTCCGATCGCAAGGCACGGTCCGAAATTAAGCACCGGAGGAATCCCCAGTTTTTCACATACTGCGCGAAGTTTCGGTCCTGCAAACTGTGCGGCTTCCGGCGTCATCAAACCGCAATTTTCAATTCCTCCCGAAGAACATCCTGCCGTCAAAACGATAATATCCCGGGCAATCAGCTCTTTCGTAAGTTCTACCGTAAGGACATCATGTCCTCCCGCCGTCAAGTTTGAACAGCCCACAACTCCCGCAACTCCTTTAATATCGCCTGATACGATCAGATCTACAAGCGGCTTCCAATTTCCGCCGAGAAATTCTTTCAAGGAACCTTCACTGACTCCTGTAAGTGTACGTTCATTGCCATGCTCTTCCATCAGATTCAGTTCTACCCGTTCTTCCGACGCACAATCCGCGCCTCTTCTCTCTTTATAAGAAAGAAGAACTTTATCTATAATTTCCTCCGTTACCTGCTCTCTGTTTTCAAAGTCAAATTCTTCCAGCTCTGCATTTGCTTTTTTCGCCACACTGTCAATACAAAGCTGTTTGATCTTCAATTCGTCACAGATCGGTTCGATTCCCGGCAAAGTACAGTTAAATTCCGAAATCACTGCATCGATTGCGCCTGTGGCGAGAATCGCTTCGCTCGTGTAGTTATTTCCGGCATGTCCGTCAAACACATCTTCATAATGCGCGCCTCGAAGCTGGAGATCTTGTCCGACACAAGTACATCCGACAAGCTTAAACCCTTTTGCTCCCGCCTGTTTTGCCTTTTCCGTAATATCCGCATCTGTAAGCCTTTCCTGAAGATATGTAAACATCGAATGCTGATGTCCTGTAATCATAATATTGATATAATCCGGATCGATCACCCTCAGACCGACCGGAGCCAGACGAAGCTTCGGTTCTCCGAGCACGATATCATTCAGAAGATTCGTCAATGTCAGCCCGTAAATACCTGTAGAAATTCCAAGTTTCAAACAATCTTTTAACATATCGACCGGATCTGAATTTAAGTTTGTCGAACATTTGACAACTCCATGACAGACTTCCGATTTTGCTCCGCCCGGAAGGATGCCGAGTTTTTCCCAGTTTTCATAACGAGGCGCATATGCCATTTTCTTTACAAGTTTCATTTTCTCATATTCGGGAAGATACAGATCCGCAAGAACCGCATCGGCAACTTTCTCTGCCCGGACGTACATATCCTCTTCTTCAATCTCAAAAAGAGCCGCCAGTTTATTTAATGCTCCTTCTCCTTTTATCCCACTCTTTTTCTGCGCTGCATTTTTCACATTTCTTGCCGTATTCTCTACGACATGGATATAGCACCCCGAGCCGGACGCTACCGCACGAAGAAAGTTTCTCGCAACGATCGTATCTGCATTTGCACCGCAGATTCCTCTCGGGGCATCCGGTGTGATTCTGCACGGTCCGTTTGAACAAAGCCGACAACATACTCCTTGAAGTCCAAAAGCACATTTTGTGCTCTGACCTTCCACTCTATGGTGAGACGTTTCCAGCGGAAGGTTTTTAATAAACCCCTCCAACGGCTTATCCGCACTTTCACAAGTCGTACATCCATAACATTGATTCATCTGTTCTTCCTCCTTAACACTTCATATAAATAGTTTTCTGCTGCGCACGTGAGTCTGTTTTAATGGATATTTTTAGTCCACTTTTTGTCGGAAAGAAAAGTGGGCATACACCCACTTTGTCATCTGTGTATCATTTTCTACACAGATGCTACTTTTTTAAAATATCAGCCATTGTCTTTTTTTTCAAAAGCTTTTCTACCGAATGCTGAATTCCAAGAAGTTCTCTGTGAACCGCACATCCCTCTTTGCTTTCATTTCTGATACAAGAGTGATGAACACATTCCATAACCGCAAAGTCCGGTTCGATTGCCGTTACTACGTCATACAATGTAAATTCGCCGATATCTTTTGCAAGCTGATACCCGCCCTTTGGGCCTCTGCGTATTTCGATCAATCCGGATTTGTTCATCTTTTGAAGAATCTTATAACCAAACGCCGATGGTATCTGTTCTAATTCACAAAGTTCTTTTATCGTTTTCTTACCGCCATCTTGTAAAGCTCTTATAACACGAATGGCATAATCACTCTCTTTCGTAAAGAGCACATCATCACCTGCTTTGTTAGAATTATATCAATGTAGAGTATTTTTGTCAACAATCCATTCTACACTTTCACCTGTTTTATTTCTTATTTTATATATTTTTTGTAACTTTTCACATCATCAGAATGTTTTTTACTGATGTTAATATAATTTCTTATATATTCTAAAAATATATTCCCGTGTATTTGTTCGATTATTCCATACGCAGGAATGCTCTATATCCTTTCACAGCCTCATACACATCGGCTTTGCTTGATACTTCATAAGGAGCATGCATGTTCAGTACAGCCACTCCGCTGTCGATCACTTCCATTCCATAATTGGCCATAATATAAGCGATCGTTCCGCCTCCGCCAAGGTCGACTCTTCCAAGCTCCGCAAACTGGTATGCCACCTGCGCCTCGTCCATCGTTCTGCGAAGAGCCGCAATATATTCGCCGTTTGCATCGTTAGAACCTGATTTTCCTCTGCTGCCTGTAAATTTATTAAACGTAATTCCATTTGCAAAAAATGCGGAACTGCGTTTTTCAAAAGCTTCTGCAAACATCGGATCAAACGCAGCGCTTACATCTGACGAAAGCATTTTTGAATTACTCAAAGCCCGGCGGACTTTTAATTCGGATTCACCTTCTGTCACGGCAATCAGCTCGGCAACTGTATTTTCAAAAAACCGGGAATGCATTCCCGTAGCTCCCACACTTCCGATCTCTTCTTTATCTACAAGCAGACAGCATCCTGTTTTTTTCGCTTCCGTCACATCCAGCATCGCAAATAAAGACGTAAACGCGCACACACGGTCGTCCTGTCCGTAAGAAAGATTCATACTTCTGTCAAGTCCGCAGTCACGGGCTTTTCCTGCCGGAACGATCTCCAGCTCCGCCGAATAAAAATCTTCTTCATCGATACCGTACATCTCTTTTAAAATATTGAGCACATTTTGTTTTACAGCGTCTTTTTCTTCTTTCTTGAGATCGTCCGCTTTCTCTATCGGACGGTTTCCGATCAAAAGATCTAATTTCTCGCCTTCGATCACCTGCGACGCTTTCTTTTCCAACTGTTCCTGGGCGAGATGAACAAGCAGATCTGTGATGACAAATACAGGATCATTTTCATCTTCTCCGATGGATACCTTCACAGTTTCTCCGTTCTTTTTGACGATGACGCCGTGCAGTGCGAGCGGCTGTGCCACCCATTGATATTTTTTTATACCGCCATAATAATGAGTATCAAGATAAGCAAGTTCTTCATTTTCATAGAGAGGATTTTGTTTCACGTCAATACGCGGCGAATCAATATGTGCTCCAAGAATATTCATTCCCTCAGAAATCGGTCTCTCACCGATTCTAAATAAAGCAAGCATCTTATTCATATTGACTGCGTATACTTTATCTCCCGCTTTCAGCGTTTCTCCTGATCTTAATATTTCTTCAAGATCCCGGTAACCTGCATCTCTTGCCATATTTACGCTAAGTTCTACGCACTCCCGCTCTGTCTTTCCGGCATCCAGGCAACGCTTGTACTTGTCATTGATTTCCTTTAGTTCCAAAATCTGTTCATCGCTGTATAAATTCCAGATATTTTTTCTTTCCATAAGGCAGTCCCCTTCTTTATTATTTTATGATCTTTTTTATTTTCACTTTATTATATACGATTTCTCTGTATTTTAAAAGTAAACAAACTTTTTAATTTTCAACCGGAAAACGCAGCCACATAAAGCGCCGAAAGACACTTTCCGGAACGCGGCGAGCGCCATAAAAAAACGCAGTTCCGAAAAAACGGAACTGCGTTTTTATTAAGCCGGAAATCAGACTTGAACTGACGACCCCTTCATTACGAGTGAAGTGCTCTACCTGCTGAGCTATTCCGGCATTAAGATTCGTACTAATACGAACCTTAATTATTATATCTTACTTTAATGTAAATTTCAACTACTTTTTTAGTTTTTTCCAAACGTTTTCTGTAGGATTACAATACATGTGTTACAACTGAATAATTA
>UMIQ01013366.1_pt1 | contig 13618 bp, 9 predicted proteins | sample 1965851 | NCBI WGS metagenome assembly UMIQ01 (sample SAMEA4836129, study PRJEB28245) | human gut metagenome | biome: gut microbiome; material: fecal sample | place: Denmark | collected 2008 | reverse complement strand
CGGCCACCGGCGGCTAAAAGAGAGTTAGCCGCTCGGATCGCCCCCGAACGGCTAGCGTTATTGTCTAAGCTGTAGGGCCGACCGTCGTAACAGCGCCCCTCTATTTGTATTATACCAAACGGTGCGGAGAAGTCAAGAGCAGCAGCCGCCGGAGCCTAAAAATATCAAAATGTCATAAAATTATAACATTAAAATATTAAAGATTCTGAGGATGCCGACACATTGTGTCGGCATCCTTTTTTTCATATAGATATTTTTCGAAAGGAGAGCTAAAACCATGAAACGGAAGAAAATCCTGGCGTGGTTGCTCACCCTCTGTCTGATTATCGGCATGCTGCCTGGGGTTACGCTGCCAGCGGCGGCGGCAGGCGGCAAGACCGTGTATGTGGGTGGCAGCGGGGAGGGGCACTATGCCACGCTCCAGGAAGCCTATGCAGCGTTGGGAGGGGCAGCCGGTACGATCATGCTCACCGGCAATACCCAGCTCACTGAGCCTTTGAGGATCTCCTCGGACGTGGAGATCTCCGGCTCCGGCACCATCAGCCCCACAGGAGGCAACTGGACAGCGACCAATCCAGGCAACTCCGGGGCCCCGTACAACACGATGATCCAGATCACGGGGGGCACCGTCACCATGGGGCCCGGCGTCATTGTGGATGCAAACAGTATGTGCCGCTGCATCAGCGTGAACACCACTGATGGGGCGGCAAAGCTGGTGCTCGACGGTACTCCGACCTGTCCAAAGAGAGCGGGATCAGCACATCTAACCCCTATTGGCCCAAGGTGGTGGTCTACTCCCTTGCGACATCTGGAGTATCTTTCCCCAGCGGTACGGGGGTATCGGCGGATTCCGGCTACATGATCTCCAGCGCCACAAAGGCCAAGCTGTCCTATGATAGTGCGGTTTGGCTGCTGAAGGATACGGCCAGTGACCCCGGCGCTGCGGCGGAAGATCCCAACTGCAAAGAGGGCAACCTGTGGCTGGGTATCAACCCGGACTACGGCGGGGGAGACCCCAGCGCGGATACCGTGATCTTTGATTTCAACCTGCCCGGCAAAGAGGCCATTGTTTACACGGGGCGTACCCCCGGTACGACTATCAGCCTGCCCTCCGTCAGCAATGAGAGCACCGGAGCTGTGACCTATAAATTCCGGGGCTGGTACACCGAGCCGGTGGGTGGCAGCAAGCTCAGTGACCCCCTGACCGTAGAGGCCGGTACCCATGTGTACTATGCACAGTGGGACGTGCAGACGGACAGCGGCAGCGGCGGCGGAGGCGTCCCTGGTGACGCCGACATGTACTTGGTCTACTTTGACCAGAACTACGAGGGCGGCGGCCTGACCACCGCTTATGTGACTGCGGGCACCTTCAGCTTTACCGTAGAGTTTGAGGGGCCGGATGGCATGGAGACTGAGGTTGTCGAAGTCGATATTCCCTTTGAGTTCCCCGGTGATCCTGCCAGGGATGGGTACACCTTCCGGGGCTGGGGTACCAGCGCAGACAGTAATAGCCCTGTGGATCAGGGGAGCTGGGCCCCGACAGAGAAGGTAACCACCCTGTACGGCATTTGGGAACCGGATACCTATACTCTGACCTGGGATGCCAATGGCGGCAATGGCGGCACGACCACTACCCAGGAGCGGGACAGTATCGTGGTGCCTCCCTCCACTACGCCTACCCGCGAAGGATACGACTTTACTGGCTGGTATCTGGATCAGGACTGCACCACGCCGCTGGTATCCGGCACGGTAGTAAAGCAGAGCGCCACTTACTATGCGGGATGGACGCCGAAGGAGTATACCATCACCTGGGACACAAACTATACCAATGGCAGCGTGACCACCATCCAGCAGAAGTATGACGACGAGCTGAATATCCTGCCTGACCCAATCCGCACGGGATATGAGTTTGGCGGCTGGTACACCGAGCCGAACGGCGGCGGCACCAGGGCGGAAGCCTACGGCACCGTAAAGGGCAACGAGACCTTCTATGCAAACTGGGTACAGGAGAGCATCGACTATACCGTGACCATTGAATGGGATGATGATAGCGACAACGATGCAGTCCGCCCGGAAAGCATTACGGTTGAGCTGACCCGGAATGACCTGCCCACTGGGATGACCTATACCTTCACGGAAGCAGATGCGGACGGTTCCGGCAACAAGTGGAGCCATACCTTCACAAACCTGCCTAAGACGGACAGCATCAGCCAGGAATACACATATTCCGTAGCGATTACCTCCAGCGTCAGCGACGAATATAGCTATGGCATCGAAAACAAATCGGCCACCCTGGGCTATATCCTCATGACGCATACTCTGATTACCAGAGACGTGAACACCTACATCGTGTGGGATGATGCGAAGGATCAGGACGGGCAGCGTCCGGCGGCGGTTCAGGTGCAGCTCTGCGCCAATGGGAAGCCGGTTGAGGATGCAGAAGCGTCTACCACACTGGCCGGGGATGGCGATACCTGGAGCTACACCTTCGAGGACTTCCAGAAATACTATACGACGGATGACGGTGAGAAGGGCCAGGAGATTGTCTACACGATTGAGGTAACGCCTGTGACCCCTGGTGAGCTGGACGCCTACACCATCGAATACAGCGACTACACAGCGATCCTGCACCATGAGCTGGAGACCGTAACCCGTCAGGTTGTGGTGGAGTGGGCCGACAACAACAACCAGGACGGCAAGCGGCCCGCCTCCATGGTGGTGCAGCTCTACGCCGATAACGTACCGATGCCCGGAAAGTCTGTCGTGCTGTCCGACGCCAACAAGTGGACATACACTTGGTCAGACTTGCCCAAGTACAGCACGGCGGGGAAAGAGGTGGCCTACTCGGCGCATGTCACCAGTACACTGGTAGACTACACTGCGGCCACCACTGAAATGACCATCGAAATGACCTATGTTCCCAGCAGCACAACGATATCCGCTTTCGCTACCTGGGAGGATGGGGAAGATGTAGATGGCCTGCGGCCGGAGACTTTAACGGTAGAGCTTTACGCAGACGGAGAGCCCACCGGAGACCGCCAGGTGATTTCCGTAGACACCGGCTGGACTGTATCCTGGAGTAATTACCCGATCTATAAGGACGGCAGCAGAATTGAGTATACCTTCCAGATCGTAGACGTACCGGACGGCTATGATGCTGAGTATTACGGCATTTATGACACCTCCGGTCTGTCTGTGCTGCTCACTCACAACCGCATTTTGGCCAATCAGGAAGTCACCATTACCTGGGATGACCAGGATAACGCTGCTCTGGCCCGGCCTGCCAAGGTTGAAGTCATGCTTTATGCCGATGGCGTGCCCTTAACTGACCAGACAGCAATTATCACGGAGGCCGATGGATGGGCCCATACCTTTGAGGGCCGCCCGGTGTACCGGGACGGTGGGGTGCCGATCAAGTACAGCGCCTATGTAGTATCGGCGGTAGGTGAGTATATACCCTCCACTGACGGCTTGCATATTACCATGGGATATGAAGTCGAAACCGTAGATATCCCCCTATCCATCATTTGGGATGATGATAACGACCGTGATGGGCAGCGGCCCGTAGCGGTAGTTGTAACGCTCACCATTGATGGTGAGCCAACCGCCTACCAGAGCATGGCCACGGAAGAGAACGGCTGGACAGTGCTATTTGAAGGCTTCGCGGCCTATGCCCAGTCTGATAAGGGCCACAAAATCAACTACGGTGTTGTGGTGACCGAACCGAAGGGCTATACCGCCACCTATGCCGGCTCTACATGCCTGCTGACCTATGCACCGGAGACAACCAGTGCAACGCCGATCCTCTACTGGAGAGACAACAATGATCAGTACGGCCAGAGACCTGGAAAGGTCACGGTATCGCTGCTGGCAGACGGGCAGCCTACCGGCAAAACTGTTCAGGTCTATGCAGCGGACAACTGGACAGCGCAGCCGTTCACAAATCTGCCCCGGTACGATGGGCAGAGGGAGATCGTCTACAGCATCAATGTAACGGGGGAATTGTCCAACTATACCGTTACAGTGGACGGGATGAACGCTTATTTAACCCATAATGCTACCGGCGGAGAAGAGTATACACGGGATTATACCGCGACCGTGACCTGGGCGGACAATGAGGATGCCCTGGGCTCCAGGCCGGACAGTATCAAGATGACTCTGTACGCAGATGGGGCCGAGTATGATACCTATACCATGACGGCGGCGGATGCTGCCGGCGGGCAGAATTGGGTACATACTTTCACCGATTTGCCCACAAAGCAGAGCGGTAAGACGGTAACCTACAGCATCGGTATTGAGGCGTTGCCAAACTATGCCGAGCAGATAGAGGGCCCCAGCATTACCATGGTACACAGTGAAGACGTAGTAGTAACTGTGCGGTGGGCCGATAACAACAACCAGGATGGCCAGCGACCGGAGGAGCTGACGCTGCGCCTGCTTGCGGACAAGCTGGATGCCGGAAGGACTGCAACTCTGGCAGGGGATTCGGAAGCCGACACATGGGTACTGCGGATGGATAAAGTACCCGTGTGGAGCACGGTCAACACTGGAAGAGAGATTGACTACACCTACTTGCTAGATGCGGCCAGTGCCTCCAGCCTGGAAGCTGCGGGCTACTCCGTACAGTACAACGGCTATGAACTGGGTGAGGGATCTGAGATCGGCGGCACACTGCTTTATACCCTGGATCTGAGCAGGGATGCAGAAATCGCGGATTATACCGCTACCGTGACCTGGGATGATGATACCGACCGTGATGGACAGCGCCCGGAAAGCCTGACGGTTGAGCTGTATGCCGATGGCGAGAGTACCGGCCTGACGGCCGAGGTGACCGGAGGCAACGAGGCGGAGAGCTGGAACCATGTGTTTGAGGCCCTTCCCGTGTATGCAGACCAGGGCAATGTTATCGTGTATACCCTGGCGCTGGTGGGCGATGCCCCCAGCGGCTATACTGTCGTACCCGACGAGACGACGCCGGCCATGGAGCTGAAGCATGAGATCTCCCGTACCGATGTCACTGCAACGGTAACATGGGATCATAAGAGTGACATCAACGGCCTGGAGCCCATTGACCTCTATGTGGAGCTTACCGTGGACGGTGTAGCTACCGGAGAGGTGGCGAAGCTCACAGCGGCAAATAACTGGAGCTATACCTGGCCAGGCCGCTATGTGTACCATGACCACGGGACAGCCTATGAGTATAGCTTCATCGTGTCTGAGCAATCCCTTTCCCAGCTCCCGGACGGGGTGGAAGTAGTAGTGGATGGCACAGAGGGCACAGTGATTCACAGTACCTTCCAGGCATCTGGCACAGTTGAAGACGCTGCCGGCTTCCCAGTCGAGGGGGCTACCGTGTCCGTTTATGACAGTGACAAGGCTTTGGTGTGCAGCACTGCCTCGGACGATCAGGGAGCCTGGCATGTGAGCGGCCTGCCCAACGGTACTTATACAATCCGTGCAACTTACATCGGGACAACCAGCCAGGCCGGCAAGGTGGAGATCACCATTGACCGTGCTGATTTGGAGAATGTGGCCATTGTGCTGGACGGCACCACTGGCGGCGACGATGGCGACTATACCTATGAGGCCAGTGGTAAAGTCCTGGACAGTAATGGACAGCCGGCTGGCGGCGCTGTTGTGTATCTCTGGACAGCAGACGGGGGAGAGCCGGTTGGTAATACCACCGCTGGGGATGATGGAAGCTATACCTTCAGCGGCCTGACCAACGGAACCTATCAGATCAGCGTAAAGTACCGCTATGAGGGCCAGGAGTACACAGCCACCGGAAATGCGTTTGTGGTCTACAATGCGAACAAGGCCATTCCCGATGTAATTGTGACTGTACCTGCGCTACCGGAACCTGGGCCGGAGCCCTGTGTGGTTACAGGAAGGGTAGAGGATCAAAACGGACTGCCTCTGGAGGGCATCTTGGTATTCCTCTACTCCGGGGATGAAATTAAGTATGTTATGACCTCTGACGTGAATGGTGAGCTGCGCCTGGAAGGCGTGGCGGATGGCAATTATCAGGTTGTCTACCATTACGCGGGGACTGTCATGGCTACAGCAGACATCAGCATTGATGGCCAGGAAAGCTACGAGCTGGAGAAAGTTATTATTGATACATCCAGCAAAACCGGATATGGCATACTGGAGGGCACCGTCCTTGACAAAGAGGGTAAGCCGATCGAGGGCGCCGATGTTTATGTCTATGACAAGGACGAGCAGCTTGTTGGCCACCAGACCACCGGCGCGGATGGCCATTATAAGTTTGTCTTGCCGGAGGGCACCTATACGGTAGTCATTGAGAGGCCCTTTGTAAACGAGAGCACCGGAAACATTGAGGTAAACGATGATTCGGTGATCAATGGTACAGGAGATCCTGATACCACAGTGACCGGAGACAGCTATACGATTTCTGGTTATGTAACGGATGCTGAAGGAGCTCCGATTGAGGGAGCAACGGTGTACCTCTACAACGCAGAGACCAACGAGAGAATCGACGAAACCTCCACTGACAGCACAGGTTACTACGAGTTTTCTGGGCTGCCAGAGGGCCAATACTTTGTCCGTATCGTGCCCGGCATAGGCGATACGCATTGGGACACCAATGTAGATGTAAAGCCGGGGACGGGAACCGACGAAGAAACTGGCACAACGGTGACGACGGATAGCTATACCGTCCATGGCATCGTCAAGGACGATGACGGGAACCCTGTGAAGGGAGCAGAGGTTACATTGACAAATGAGGCAGGAGAGGAGGTAGGAAAGCAAACCACTGGGGAAGATGGCAAGTATGAGTTCCCTGGCTTGCCGGAGGGCTCTTATACAATTACAATCCGTTACCCTGATAAGGAAGAAATCGGCAAGGAAGGAGTCGAGGTAGACGGAGACGGTGAGGATGTAAATATCAATGCCTACAAAATCGGCGGCTCTGTGCAAGATGAAGAAGACACTCCCTTGAAGGGGGCGGCCATTGTTCTGACCAACCAGGAGGATGCGGAGAAGACCTATTCCGCCGTATCCGGGGAAGATGGACAGTGGAGTGCAGCGGTACCTGCTGGCAAGTACAGCGTACAGGCTGTATATGGTGAGAAGAAATCGGATGCAGTATCCATCGTAGTAAAGGATCAGGCGGTGGATGGTGTAAAGCTGGTAATTGACCTGGGCAACAGCTCTGGTGGTGACGACGGGGATGATGACCACGGCGGCGGCTCCGGTGGAGGTAGCGGCGGTGGATCTGGCGGCGGCTCCGGTGGAGGCAGCGGCGGCGGAACTGTGATCGTACCTGGTGGTGACGAGTCCTTGATGGTGTATGCCTACATTAAGGGGTATACAGACCATACATTCCGCGCTGAAAACGATATTGCCAGATGTGAGGTTGCAGCCATTTTTGCCCGTATTTCCCCCGACTATGATCCATCCGTCCATTATCCAGTGTCTTTCCCGGATGTACCGATGGATGCTTGGTATCGCAACGAGCTCGGCTACTGTGTGCAGGCCGGCATTATTACCGGAAGACCAGACGGTAATTTTGCGCCAATGGAGAGCATTGACCGCGGTGAGCTGGCTGCCATGGCGGCCCGCTTCCTGGAGCTGGCCAATAGCGGTTCCACAAGTGCATTTGCAGACGTGCCAGCTTCTTATTGGGCCCACGGCTACATTGCTCAACTGGCCGAAAAGGGAATCGTCAACGGAAATGGGCAGGGGCTCTATCTGCCTACAGAGGCTATTTCCCGCGCAGAGACCGTTCGAATTGTCAATGGTATCCTGGATAGGCGTCCCGGCCAGGCTGATGAAGCTACACTGGATCGCCTTGCGGCGGCTGGAGCATTTATTGACCTGGATAAGACCCATTGGGCCTACTATGAGATCCTGGAGGCCACATACGACCACCAGCATCAAAAATAACGATTGTGCCGGGGCCGGCCTTAAATGGCCGGCCCCACACAAGGAAAGGAAGGAAAGCAGATGAAACAGCACAAGCAACTATCAAGGCGCGTGCTATCAGTATCATTATCCGCAGCGTTGGCGCTTGGGATGATTTCGCCGGCGGCTTTGGCCGCCGCTCCGGCTGATACTCTGTATGTCAGTGTTTCTGGCTCGGACGCAAACGATGGCACCCAAGAGTCGCCGCTGGCTACGCTGCCCGCTGCCTATGATGCAGTTAATGACGGAGGTACGATTATCCTTCTGTCTGACCTCGAAACTGACATTGTTACAGAGTTTGCGGAGGAGAAGTCCGTTACGCTGGATGGCGGAGGCTAAGTATTTTGTTGCTTTGTGCTGTACCGACGTGGAGATAGCCCCTCTGCCCTCTACCGGGGCGGTCATCGGGCTTGATATGGGCCTGAAATCATTTACCGTCACCTCCGATGGCCTGGAATATCCGAACCAAAAGTTTCTGACCAAGAGCCTCCGTAAACTCGCCCGCCTCCAGCGGCAGCTCTCCCGAAAGTCAAAGGGGAGTAAACGCCGGGAGAAAGCAAGGGTAAAGGTTGCCCGGTTGCAGGAACATATCTCCAATCAGCGTCAGGACACGCTGCATAAGCTGTCCACCCAGCTTGTCCGAGACTACGACCTGATAGCGATTGAGGACTTAGCGCCTAAGAACATGGTGAAGAACCATAGCCTAGCCCGGTCTATCTCCGATGCTTCCTGGGGAGAGTTCCGCAGACAGTTGGAGTACAAGGCGGCGTGGTACGGCAAGCAGATGGTCACGATAGATCGCTTCTTCCCGTCCTCTCAGCTATGCTCCGTCTGTGGTGCTCAATGGCCCGGCACAAAGGATTTGTCTGTTAGGGAGTGGGTCTGTCCTTCCTGTGGCGCTGTCCACGACCGAGACACGAACGCCGCAAAGAATATCTTGAACGAGGGCTTGCGCCTCTTGGCGTAGGCTATACGGTAGGGCGGGACACGCCCGAACCTACTGTAGCTTTGAAGAGCAGCGCATCGTCGTTCGCTCCGGGCTCAGTCAGGTTCAGACGGCCAAGACCGTGCTCCATGAAATAACCCATGCTATTCTCCATAATGAGGGAGACGCAAAAACCCGTGCTGAAAAAGAGCTTGAAGCAGAGAGTGCCGCATTTGTTATCTGTTCGCACTATGGGATCGACACCTCCGAGTATACCTTTCCTTACCTGGCCTCCTGGTGTCGTCAGGAGCGGGACAAGCTGGAACGCTGCCTTGATGCAATCCAAAAGCACGCCTTTTCCGTGATCGAGCAGTTGGACGCCAGTATGCTGGAGCTGGAAAAGGCCAAAGCCGATCGGAGCTCCCTCCAGCAGCGGCTTGAGCTGGCACAGGCCCAAAGCGCCATTGATTTGACACGCAATCCACCATCGCAGGTTCGGAATATGGAATTAGAGCGGTGACGCAGAAGGAAGGAATATCATGTTTACTGTAGAAGAACAGACTATTATCAACCTATACCGGCAAGCCTCCAGCTCCATGACGCGCTCAGAGCTCCTTGCCGAGCTCACGGGTGCCCTCTCTGCAATCGACGATCTCCAGCTCCGGGGCGCAGTCCATCATATCATCACGAAGCTCCAGGCCATGGATGACCAATCTTTCTTCTCGCTGCGCCTTGAGGATGCACTTACGCCCGGACTGGAAGCATGAAAACATTTTGGGTCTTGGAGCCAGGGCGCTTCTACTTTATAGAAGCAGATTTTTTCCAGAGGTACGCCGATTTCTTCCCTGATTTAGATCTTAAAAAATATGATCGTCGTCCCTTCTTTTTCGCATTTCAGGAGCCCCATCCTTCCAAGCTCTTGTGGATGATTCCCATATCATCCAAGCATGATAAATACCAGGCTGTTTTTGACTCTAAAGTGGCGCGCTATGGGTTTTGTGATACTATACGGTTCGGCCGCGTTGAGGGCCTCCATACTGTTTTCCTTATCCAGAACATGTTCCCAGTAACCCGAGAATACATCCGGGAGGTATACCTGGATCGTTTTTCCCATTTCGTGCGGGCTACTCCGATTGTCAGGGATGATGTCATCCGCTCTGCAAAAAGTGTATTCTATAAAGTCCAGAGCCGGGGCTTAAACCTTACTTTTGTAGATGTGCTGAAGCTCCGCCCCCAGCTCCTTGAACCGGAGCGCGGGATCTCTACCCCCAGTCTGGCCGCACAACTCGCGACCGCCACAGAGCGGGCAAAAGCCCAGCAGACAGAGCACCAGGCTCCTCTTCAGCAGAGGAAAGAGCCCTCATTAGATCGGTAAACAGCAATTTACATTTTGCTTGTTTCCTGCTATACTAAAAAATGAAAAGGCGTGGTGGTAGTCCTGGCCCGTCCAGGCCAGACGCACACGAGCAGTAAAAATTTGACACCGTTACCCTTAAGGGGGTCGAGCGGCAAAGGAAAGGAGTCAGGTAAAACCTGACTCCTTTCCTTATATGGTTTCCATCCGCCTCCAAGGTGGAGAGGGTACCATACTGCTCTCCCCCCTTCTGGTGGCCACCCAGCTCCCCAGGGCAGCTCCAGGCCGGCCAGCACCGTCCGCAGCCGCTTGATTCTACCCCCTTATATAATAAAGCGGTGGCATCATGAAAAAATCTCGCGATGCCACCGCTTTATTTCATTCTAAACTACTTTACTCTAATGGTAAATGTATTGCTTACAGATGTGCTCCCTGCTAATGTTGGTGCGATATCTCTTCCGACAACTTCAATCTTCCAAATCCCTCTCTGATTAAATTTTATGCTTGTCGAAATGGAAGAGGCATTCTGTACTGCCGGTGCCCATGCCGAAGACCCATCTGGTTTCGTAACACACATCGCCATCTGATAGCATTTATTCGCAACACCCGTTCCAGACGTATTGTCCGGGAATCTTGTTGCGCTCCCACCAACAGATTTAGTAGTTCCATACGTAATATCTGCGTAAGCACTTGGAGACGTCGGCCTCACCATGAGCCTTACAAATCCACAGCTATTACAAGTACAATCATAGTTATTATTTGTCGGGCTAGAGTATTGGTGTCCAGAATAGGCACAGCTCCTAGAATCCCGCATCCCAGTAATCGTAAACACCATCATTTGTTTATTGGGCCCTATAAAATCTGTTATGGCTGCATTTAACGCTGACGGGCTATGAGCTGTATATAGTACCTGCGACCAGCTATCACCATTAACACTGGTAATGAAAATAGCATGACCTAATTGCTTACTATTCCCATAAACATGAGCAAGCGATCCTAATAGTGCTGATTTATAATTACTGCCAATATCTTTGCTCGGTTTTGACGATTTCGTAGGGATAAATTCGCGAGGAGCACTCGTTAAAAGAGCACTTTTATTAGATACTATTGTATCATGGTAATTTCGGAATCCAGAGGTACTAAACCATCCTTTACTACACCCAGTATAGTTGGGGCTTCCATACCATCCATTAGTTGATGTCCCTGGAACTGCTGGGCGAAGTTTATTTTTTACAGCCGCTACAGCGTTAGATCCTCCAAGCCCAGCATATATACATTGTGAAGCGAAATTTTGACAGTCTCCCTGGCCTTCATATTGTCCATATTCATGGAAGACCTCTTCGTTCCTCCAGTTAAATCCGTTTATAACCCCTTCTCCCCAGTATGTCTTTGCATATTGAATTGCAGCATTTTTATCGTAACCAACTGCTCTATGAACCGTATAATTTGCAGCAGGGGCTGTTGCTTCTTCGTTTGTTACTACTGGTGTTTGGTAGGTTTCTTCCATCACCCTCTCCCACTCAGCCTTATCTTCTTCTGTCATCTCTATTAGATCTACTTCTATTGGTTCATCAACTTCAAATGGAATTTCATCGACACCATATCCAACTTCTGTAGTACCTTCATCATCAGAAGCTGGTTCATATTCAGGGGCTTCTGATACTTGTGCTATTGCACTCTTAAGGTCAATACCACTTTCGATTTCCTCTGGAGTAAAAATACAATCCGAGGTCATCTTCACAACAACCCAGTTCCCTTCAACATTAGCCAATTCAAGCCAATATGTGTTGATGAGTTCTGTAAGCTCTTCAAACCCCGGGATATGCGTATAATGGAAACTAATATGCTCCTTTGCTGTAAGGGTAGCATACTCTCCGTCTATCTGTATATCATCGAACGTATAATCAACATTGAAATTTTCTCTTGTAATACCAGACGCTTTTCGATAATATTTTGTAAACTCTGCAATATCCTCAATCGTCTTTAAGTCTTCTTCTACTTTAATTAACTCATCGGTTTGCCACATTTCCATAGCTACTTTAGGTTGTAGCTCCATATTCCTTGAAGACAGTGTAAACGGAGTAACATCGGCCTCTTCATACAAATACATCTCTCGTGCCAATAAGGAAAGGTATCCTTCTGCCGTATCCGTTACAGCAGATTCGGGAGTCGTAGCTTTAACTGTATAGCAATTTCCGAACAGTAAGGCGCTTACTAGAAACAAAGCTAAAAATCTGACTCTTTTCTTCACAATGTTCCCTCCTTATACGACCGCTATAACCCTTCTCCATCATTTATAAAATCCTCATAGGCTATTTCTTTCCCTCCTTCCATAATTTTTTTGATTTCTACCTGTGTTTGTATACAATAATTTTTTAATAGGTTTCCAGGCGATCCAGATTCCCAAATAGCTGGGATAGAACTTGTTATGCTTGTCCCTATATCTTGGAACTCTGGATATAAGGCAATAATATTTCCGAACTCTTGTTCCGAAAATATCGTACAGTCACTTCCGGCATTTCCTGGATTTGCAACAAAAAATAAAATTTTAACTCCTACATCAACTATTCCCTTATTTAAGTCATCAGTCCTATACTCGTACTCATGCAACGCACCAATATAAGAAAGAGATCCATCTTGGTGTTGATTAGATTGAAACACCTGTATATATGGAATCTTCAATATTGAAGACTGGTCAGGCACATTTTCATAACATGCCGATATAATCGCGTCTACGAGTCCGATATACTCCTCATCTGTTCCAAGCATCTCAGCATTTGGATAGGCAAATTCAATGTCAGATTCTTGTTCCTGTGATGAAACGGGTTCAACGTCGATTGGAGGCTCTAGTGTCTTCTCTCCACTGCATCCAGCAACTAGGAGGAAAAGTAGAAAAATTAAAATCTTCTTTATCGCCCTTCACCTCTTCTTTCCTATTAGAACGAGTTTGCTAAAAGATGTATAATTTCTACCCTTTCAATCACACTCTAACATATCGGCCTATATCTTTCAACTATAAAGCAAAAATTTTGTGCATAATATTCAATCTTTTGGCGCAGAAAATTTTTTATACCCAATCGACTCACCTTCATGCCCCTTTATGTATTTTTCTATAATATTTTCTAACAATTCACTAACACTTCTTCTCTACACATAAGCTATTTTCTGAATCCCCCATATAGGCTTGGAAGTACAGAAAGAGTAATCCTCTTTTTCGGCTCCCGCTATTCCTTCGGCCGGCCCCACCGGCCGGAGCTGGCGGCAGTCTTCGTGGAGAAGAGAGTACATCCATCTGCTCTCCTCTTCCCTGGCGGCCACCAGCTCCCACATGGGCCTCTATATTTCCCTAGCTGCTCCGAGCCAGCCGGGTGGCTGTCGGCCGCCTTCATGTGGAAGATAGCACATCCGTCTGC
>UMIQ01009972.1_pt1 | contig 14755 bp, 7 predicted proteins | sample 1965851 | NCBI WGS metagenome assembly UMIQ01 (sample SAMEA4836129, study PRJEB28245) | human gut metagenome | biome: gut microbiome; material: fecal sample | place: Denmark | collected 2008 | reverse complement strand
GCAGGGTACCGGTTCCGTCCGGAGTATATCATCGACCAGGGTTACCACAATAACACGAACCGCGTTCCGTCTAAGGAATTTAAGGATTTTCAAAAGTTCCAGCAGCGCGAGGTTGCAAAGCTGATGAAGGTCTTAGTGGATATCTGCCACGAAAACGGCAGGGAGGCCATGATGTTTTTAGGGGACCACTGGATCGGAACCGAACCGTTCGGGGAGTATTTTAAGGAAGTCGGCCTGGACGCAGTGGTTGGCTCCGTAGGGAACGGAACCACACTCCGCCTTATCTCCGATATCCCGGGTGTGAAGTATACGGAAGGCAGATTCCTGCCGTATTTCTTCCCGGATGTATTTCATGAGGGAGGGGATCCGATCAGGGAGGCGAAGGTCAACTGGGTCACCGCCAGACGCGCCATCTTACGCAAGCCAATCGACCGGATCGGTTACGGCGGTTATTTAAAGCTGGCGCTTCAGTTCCCGGATTTTATCCAGTATATCGAGGAAATCTGTGATGAATTCCGTCTGCTCTATGAAAATGTGGGAGGCCAGACTCCATATAACCACTTCACGGTAGGCGTCTTGAACAGCTGGGGAAAACTCCGCTCCTGGGGCACCCATATGGTAGCCCATGCCATTGATTACAAACAGACGTATTCTTACGCGGGTGTACTGGAAGGTTTGAGCGGCATGCCCTTTGATGTGAAATTTATCAGCTTTGACGATGTAATCGAAAATCCGTCTGTCTTAAAGGAATGCAGTGTAGTGATCAACGTGGGCGATGCATATACGGCACCCAGCGGCGGCAGCTACTGGCTGAATCCGGCAGTTTCCTGCGCGGTAAAGGAATTCGTGGCAGAGGGCGGCGGGCTCATTGGTGTGGGTGAGCCGTCGGCCTGTCAGCACGAGGGACGCTATTTTGCACTGGCCAGTGTCCTGGGCGTGGATAAGGAAGTGGGCTTCAGCCTCTCCACCGACAAGTACAACTGGGAGACCCACAGCCATTTCATCACCGAGGACAGCGGTGAGGAGATTCAGTTCGGCGAGGGCATGAAGAACATCTACGCTCTTCCGGATGCGAAAATCTTACGAAGCATTGGTCAGGACGTTCAGATGGCGGTTCATGAGTTTGGAAAGGGAAGAAGCGTATACTTAAGCGGAATTCCGTATTCCTTCGAGAACTCCAGAATGCTGTACCGCGCTATTTTCTGGGCGGCCGGCAGAGAGCAGGAGATGAAGAAGTGGTACAGTGACAATTTCAATGTGGAAGTGAATTATTATCCGGCCACAGGCAAATACTGCGTTGTCAATAATACGTATGAGCCGCAGGAGACAGTCATTTACAACGGAGAGGGAAAGGCTGAGGCCATGAGCTTAAAGGCGAATGACATTCTGTGGTTTGAAGCCTGAATATGAGCGGAATGTTTGAACGGACAGAATGAAAAGCAGCCTGCAGTCAGCCGGAAGACGGCAGGCTGCAGGCTGTCCGGTTTATGACTGTGAGCCGGCTGTAAGGAGAATATATGGATAAAGAATTGTATGTAAGGAAAAACTGGCTGTCAGCTGCGCCGGAGTTAAAAGACAGAGAGGCAGAAGAGGCCTTTGCCGTCTGTGTGGAAACTGTAAGGCGGAATATGGCTTATTTTGGCAGGAGCTTTCCGGCAGCGGCCAGTGTGGATGGGATCTATCCAAAGACAGCAAATGACGACTGGACCGACGGATTCTGGACCGGCGAGCTGTGGCTTTCTTACGAGGAGACGAAAGACCCTGCTTTTAAGCGGGAGGCGCTGGCTTCAGTGGCAGACTTTGAACGGCGCATGAAGGAACGGGTGGTGGTGGATCACCATGATATGGGATTTTTATTCAGCCCGTCCTGCGTGGCGGCATGGCGTCTGTTAAAGGGGGAAGAGGCGGAGGAAGCTGCGGTCAGCCAGGCCAGACGTACGGCTCTGGCGGCGGCGGACAATCTGATGGGAAGATTCCAGGAGAAAGGCGGATTCTTCCAGGCGTGGGGGACTGTGGGCGATCCGAAGGAATACCGTTTGATTATCGACTGCCTGCTCAATATGCCCCTTCTGTTCTGGGCGTCAGAGGTAACGGGTAATCCTGTTTACCGTGAGAAGGCAAAACGCCATATCAGAACGGCCATGGCCTGTGTGGTGCGGGAGGATTATTCCACGTACCATACCTACTACTTTGATCCGGAGACGGGAGCGCCTGTGAAGGGAATCACGCAGCAGGGCAACCGAAACGGCTCCATCTGGGCCAGAGGCCAGGCGTGGGGGATCTATGGAACTGCTTTGAGTTACGGATATTTTCACGATCCGGAATATGAAAGACTCTTTGATGGTGTGACAGCCTGTTTTATGGAACATCTTCCTTCTGATTTAATTCCCTACTGGGATTTCGATTTTCATGACGGAAGCGGGGAACCGAGAGATTCCTCCGCTGCGGCGATTGCTGCCTGCGGTCTCCTGGAAATGGCCAGGTGTGTGGATCAGGAAAAGGCAAAACTGCTTACGTCCATGGCGGCTAAACTGATGAAGGCCTTGACGGACCGGTGTCTCTTAAGAGAAGGTGCGCCGGGAGCCGGAATTCTGCTTCACGGAACGTATGCCAAACGGTCAGAGGAGAATGGAGTCCATGAGTCGGGAGTCGACGAGTGTAACCTGTGGGGGGATTACTTCTATATGGAAGCACTTATGAGAATGAGAAAGGATTGGGAACGGTATTGGTAATCGATGAACAGGAAAAAAGGCTGATTGAGGTGGTGCCTTCCGAGCGGCAGAGAAATCATCAGAAGCTGGAATTTTACGGTTTTCTCCATTTTACCGTAAATACGTTTACAGACAGGGAGTGGGGAGACGGAACGGAATCGCCTTCGATCTTTTGCCCGGAGAGGTTTGATGCAGACCAGTGGGCCAACGCTCTGGCGTCTTCCGGTATGAAAGGTGCGATTCTCACCTGTAAGCATCACGATGGCTTCTGCCTCTGGCCCAGTAAATATACGGACCATACAGTGGCTGCAAGTCCTTTCCGTGGTGGAAAGGGCGATGTGGTGCGGGAGGTATCGGAGGCTCTCCGGGCACACGGGTTAAAGTTTGGTATCTACTTGTCGCCCTGGGACCGCCATGAACCATGTTATGGAAAAGGAAAGGAATACGACGATTACTTTGTGGGACAGCTGACGGAACTGCTGACAGGGTACGGCGATATTTTCTGTGTCTGGTTTGACGGCGCATGCGGAGAAGGCGCCGATGGAAGGGTTCAGAGGTACGACTGGGACCGTTACTATGAGGTGATCAGACGTCTGCAGCCGGACGCCTGCATCTCTGTCTGCGGCCCTGATGTGCGCTGGTGCGGCAACGAAGCCGGAGACACCAGGGAGCAGGAGTGGAGCGTGGTGCCGGCCCGTTTGCAGGACAAGGAAAAGATAAAGGAAAACAGCCAGCAGAGTGATGAGACAGAGTTTCGTCAGAGGACGCTCTCCAGCAGCGACCAGGATCTGGGGAGCCGGGAGGTACTGGAGGGAGAGACAGATCTGGTGTGGTATCCCACCGAGGTGAATTTTTCCATAAGACCGGGCTGGTTTTATCACGCCTCTGAGGACGATCAGGTGAGAAGTCTGGAAAATCTGGTATCCATCTACGACCGTTCCGTGGGAGGCAACAGTACGATGCTTCTGAATATCCCGCCGACAAAGGAGGGGCTGATCCATGAGCGTGACGCCGAAAGGCTGAGAGAACTGGGGGAGTACTTGAGAAGGCGTGAGGCTCATAATCTGGCCGAAGATGCAGAGATGACTGCCACCGGGTCCCAGGCTGGTTACGCCGCAGCCAATATCAGGAGGGATGATGATGGATGCTATAAGACTCCCGACGGCGTCAGAAGCTGTGAGATTCGTCTGAGCTGGAAGGAACCGGTTAACGTATCCATGGTGGTAATCAAGGAGGAGATCAGGTTCAGCCAGCGGATTGAAACGTTCCGCATTCTCAGCGTTGACGATGGAGTGAGCCGCATACTCTATGAAGGGAAAACGGTCGGATACCGGAAAAATGCGGTGTTTGAACCTGTCATGACGAAAGAAATCCGGCTGGAGATTCTCGAGAGCCGGGTTGCCCCGGTAATTCGTTTTTTGGGGGTGTATTGAGAGACACTCATTGATTACGAGAGATACCTGGCTTTGACTTTTTGTAAGAATATGGTAGAATAAGTTTAAATGATCAAGCAGGCAATGAAGATGGGCCGGGAATCTATAACTGTTTCCTGTCCTGTCTTTATTGCCTGTTTGCAGATTTTTTTCTGACGAAATAAAATAGTCTGGTAAGGGTTCCAGATTTGGCAGATCAGGAAATACGGGAGGAAATAATATGGACTTTAAAACTTCTTTTTATCACCATCAGGCCTTTCTGATGGAAGGCGCTCTGGGTGAACGGCTGAAGCGGGAGTATGGCCTGATGCCGGATAAAAGCCTTGCTCTGGCGAAGCATGTGTACAGCCTGAAAGGAAGGACTGCGCTGAAAGAACTCTGGCTGGAATATGGCGCCATAGCGGATAGATACCAGCTTCCGTTTCTGGCAGTGACGCCCACACGCAGAGTCAATCAGGAACGTGTAAAGAGCAGATCGGATGAGGGCGTGATCGGGGATAATGTCAGCTTCCTTCAAAGAATAAAAAGAGAATGCAGGGCAGAGATGTATGCGGGAGGTATGATTGGCAGCCGGGGAGACGCGTATACAGGCAGAGGCGCTCTGGGAGAAAACGAGTCCAGAATGTTCCACAGATGGGAACTGGATCAGTTTAGCGAGGCAGGCGTTGACTTTCTCTATGCGGCCTTGATCCCGACGCTTCCCGAGGCGGCCGGGATGGCCTGGGCCATGGCTGAAACAGGAATTCCTTATATCGTCAGCTTCACAATTCAGAGAAGTGGAACGCTGATCGACGGGACTCCTATTTGCGATGCAATCACGTATATCGATAACCGGGTATCTGATCCGCCGGTCTGTTATATGACAAACTGTGTCCATCCGCGGATTGCATACGAGGCGCTGTCACAGCCGTTCCAGGACAAGGAACTGTTGAAACGGCGCTTTCTGGGAATACAGTCGAATACGGCGCAGTTGTCATATGAGGAACTGGATAATGCTGCAGAACTGGTAACCTCTGAGCCTGAGGCGCTGGCGGAAGATATGATGGCGCTTAAGGATATTTGCTGTCTCAAAATATTTGGCGGGTGCTGCGGAACGGATGGAAGGCATATGAGGGAGATTGCGCGGCGTCTGGACTGATAGCTGACGGTTCTGTCTGCTGTCAAACGACGATTATTTTTGATTACGAATAATTGTCTGACTTTTTGATTGAGTTTTTGTCTGTTCTGCTTTATAATTTAACAAAAGAAGCAAAAATCCCCCGCACTGGAAGCGGAGGGCTGAATTGCCGGAAACAAACTTTTGTGATAGATAAAGGATAGAAAGAGGTGGAATTATGATACAACCGGGCGAGGCTGGAAGAACGGTCCGTTCTTTTTTTGATGCATATCTGATTCGGCGGAATGCAGAGGACACGCTGAACTGTGTGACAGATACCGTGCATTGGGTGGGAACCGGAAAGTCTGAACTGACAGTGGGACGGAACCAGGCAAAACAGGCACTGGTTACAGAATTTTCCCAGATGCCGGAACCGTTTGGAATAGTGTATGACAGCTTCGATGAAATGGTTGTTTCCGATCGGTGTGCCGTCGTTCTTCTTACGGCTAATGTATATCCGCCCGGGGACGAAGCGGACGCGATCTGGTTCAGGGTGAGCGCCGCCTGCGTTGAGGGTGAGGATGGAGTCTGCAGAATCGCTTCGATTCACGCATCGACGCCTGAAAGCCGACAGGAGGAGGGCGAATATTTTCCGGAATCCACGCTGGACCGGTATGAGCTGGAACGCCAGCTTGGAACAAAGGCGCTGGATATCATGGGGAAAAGTATTCCCGGCGGAATTATGGGCGGCTACCTGGAGCCAGGGCTCCCTCTTTACTATATCAATGATTTTATGCTGTCATATCTGGGCTATTCCTATGACGAATTTGTGAATGCGACAGAGGGCATGATTATAAACTGTGTGCATCCGGATGACCGGGAAGCTGCGGTACATATTTTCGAGGAAGCGCTTGATGAGAGCAGTGATTATACGGATTACTGCCGGATCTTAAAGAAAGACGGAAGCTATATCTGGGTCAGCGCCCTGGGAAAAAGAGGAGAGTCTGTAGATGGCCGGGCAGTCTGTATCTGTGTGGTCAGGGATGTTTCGGGAGAAGTGGAAGCGAGAGAGCATTTGAAATGCCAGGCAGAAGAGCAGGCGAGGCAGGCAAAACAGTACGACCATCTGTTCCAGTCAATGCTTTGCGGCATTGTACAGTACCGCTTAACAGACATGGGAGTTGTGTTTAAAAATGCCAACCGTGAGGCGATCCGTATATTTGGCTACGAACCGGAAGAATTCTGGCAGAAAAAGGACTGGAATATGCCCCTGCTGATTGCGGAGGAAGACAGGGAGAGCATTTTAAAAGAGATTGGGACACTGCGCGAGAATGGAGATAAATCTGATTTTGAGTACCGTCTGCTCAGGAAGGATGGGCTTCCCTGCTGGATCATCGGTACGGCCGAGGTCCTTCTGGACAGTGACGGGGAACAGATCATTCAGAGCGTTTTTATCGATATCAATGAGCGGAAGAGAGCAGAATTGAACGAACAGCGCCTTACAAGACAGGTGGAGGCCAGTAATGAGATCATCCATCGGGCCCTTGAGAATACGATGACCTGTGAGTTTTACTACTATCCACAGACCGGCGAATGTCAGGTCCCGGAACGGACCTGTAAAGTCTATCACTGCCGGAGCCGGTATGACAACATGCCGTTTGGGTTTGCAGAGGAAGAGGTAGATGAAGCGTATTATCCGGCTTTCTATGCGATGTACGAACAGATTCACAGCGGAGAGAGAACCGCCACCTGCGAATTCCGCGGAAAAAGCCGCAGTTACTGGAGCCGTCAGACCATGTCCGTCATTCTCAGCGACGAAGAAGGAAAACCGCAGTTTGTCATTGGTATTGTGGAAGACATTACCCGGGAGAAGGAGATGGAGGTGGCTTTGGAGGAGGCCAGGTCCCGTGACAGCCTGACCGGCCTTTACAACAAGGAGAGCGGAATCCGCATGATTCAGGAGTACCTTGCCTGTGAAAGGGTGCCGGGAGAACATGGCGTCATGATGCTTCTGGACATGGATGATTTTGAGGACATTAACCAGAAGGAGGGCAATGTCTTTGCAGATGCGGTTCTGCAGGAGGTAGCGGATGTTCTCCGGCAGATAACGGAAAAGGAGAGCATTCCGATTCGCCTGGGCGGAGATGAATTTATGCTTTTCCTAAAAAACTGCAACAAACGGGAGGCTGGCATCATCGGCCCGCGCATAGCCGCCATGATAAGAAATATTATTCTCAACACGGAAAAAGACATCCAGGTCGCAGCCAGCATCGGAATGTGCAGCACCGAAGTGACAGACGAATATAATGCGCTCTACTGCTGTGCCGAGAGCACCTTAAAATACGTTAAGGATCACGGCAGAGGCAATGCTGCCTGCTATCTCGACACCTCCAGAGAGGTAGGGGTGTTCCTTACGCAGATGTACCCGGAGGAATTCCAGGTAAACACGGTTGACCGGGAGATACTGCATCCGGAAAAGGATCTGGTTTCCTTTGCGCTGGAGCTTTTGGGGCGGTCGAAAAATATCAACGACGCCGTGTTCCTGCTGCTTTCCCGTATTGGAAAGAAGTACCATTTCGACCGGGTGTCGATTATTGAGGCGGACAAAGCTTTTCTGTCCTACCATTTTTCCTATCAGTGGGCGCGTCACCACGCGGATCTGCAGCTGGGACAGGATTTCTATGCTTCGGAGGAAGATTTTGAAATCTGCGCCAATATGTATGATGAGGATGGCCTGGCCGACCATAACGTGAGGGACGGAATCTCCCATATTGCCTCCTGTCTTCATGCCGCGATCTGGAATTACGGGGAATATGTGGGTTCCATGAGCTTTGAGATCGATCAGGAGAATTATCAGTGGACCGGGGAACAGCGGAAGCTGTTGAAAGAGCTGGTGAAGATAGTCCCCTCTTTTATTATGAAATCAAAGGCGGATGCAGTGAGCCAGGCAAAAACGGATTTCCTGTCCCGCATGTCCCACGAGATCCGCACTCCAATGAATGCCATAAGCGGTATGACCATGATCGCCAAGAGCGTGCTGGATGACAGGGAGAAGACGCTGGACTGCCTGGAGAAGATTGAATCAGCCAATACCTATTTGCTGGAACTGATTAATGATATTCTCGACATGTCCCGGATTGAGAGCGGCAAAATGGAGCTAAACTATGAAGCGATGGATTTGGAACAGCAGCTCTCCAATCTGGAGTCCTTATTCCGCGCCCAGGCCGAGGCGAAGAACCTGGTTCTGACCTTTGACAATGATTACAGGAAAAAAAGGCTTCTGCGGGCAGACAGTCTGCGGCTGAACCAGATTCTGGTTAATATTATTGGAAATGCTATCAAATTTACGGAGACCGGCCGCGTTGCAGTCTCTGCGAATGTGCTGGAGGAAGAGCCTAGGGCATTGATCCGTTTTTCCGTCACGGATACGGGAATCGGCATCGAGCCGGCCGCATTGCGGAGAATCTTCAATGCCTTCGAGCAGGCGGATGCACTCACTGCCTCACGCCATGGAGGCACTGGACTGGGACTGTCCATATCCAGCCGCCTGGTGCAGATGATGGGAGGCACGCTGGAGGTGCGCAGCGAACCGGATCAGGGATCGGAGTTCTTCTTTACCCTGAGTCTGGAATATGCCTGCGAGAATACAGAAGAAAGTCCGTCAGCGGAACAGGAGACCAGTATTCCGGATTTTAAGGGACGGCGTGTTCTGCTGGCCGAGGATAATGAACTGAACCGGGAGATTGCGCAGACCATTCTGGAGATGAACGGTTTCACCGTGACCTGTGCGGTGGATGGGCAGGAAGCGCTTGATCTGTACTGCGGGAAAGAGCCTGGATGGTTTGATGTGGTTCTGATGGATATCCGCATGCCTGTCATGGATGGACTGGAATCAGCCAGACGAATCCGGACCTCCGGACATCCGGATGCCCGCACAATTCCCATCATCGCCCTGACGGCAAACGCCTTTGACGAGGATACGAAAAAATCGCTGGCCAGCGGCATGAACGGTCATCTGTCGAAGCCGATTCAGGTGGATCAGATGCTTGAGGTGATGGGACGCTGCATGGGTTTGATATCATAGAGTACGGCAGAAGGGGAGATTATGTATTCATTTTTACTTGTTATTATTTATATGGCCTTTATCAGTCTGGGCCTTCCGGATTCCCTGGTAGGTTCGGCCTGGCCTGTTATGCACACGGAGCTGAATGTGCCCGTTTCCTATGCAGGGATGATCACGATGGTGATTGCGGCTGGTACCGTTATTTCCAGCCTTCTTTCCGACCGTCTTACGAAAAAGCTTGGAGCTGGCCTGGTGACGGCGGTCAGTGTGCTGATGACGGCGGTCGCTTTATTCGGTTTCTCAGTATCCGGTTCCTTTCTTCTTTTGTGCCTGTGGGCAGTTCCGTACGGGCTTGGTGCGGGAGCGGTGGACGCGGCACTGAATAACTACGTAGCGCTTCACTATGCTTCCCGCCATATGAGCTGGCTGCACTGCTTCTGGGGGCTGGGCGCCGCGGCCAGTCCTTATATCATGAGATACTGCCTGACCGGAGGTTATGGCTGGCACAGCGGTTACCGTGCGGTTTCCATCATCCAGTTCGTTCTGACAGCCGGACTTTTCATCAGTCTGCCCCTCTGGAAACAGGCCAACAGAGAAAAGGGAGACGGCGCCCGGAACGCTGCAGCGGTGAAAGAAGAAAAACGGATCTCGGAGAATCCCTCTTCCGGGAAGACGCTCAGCCTATTGCAGACCATAAGATTAAAGGGTGTTCCCTTGGTGATGGCAGCATTTTTTTCCTACTGTGCCGTGGAGCAGACGATGATGCTCTGGGCAAGCAGCTATATGGTGCAGGTTCGGGGAATGGATGTGAATCTGGCAGCGGGATACTCCTCACTGTTTTTCTTCGGTATTACCTTTGGACGCTTTTTAGGCGGGTTTGCAGCCGACTGGCTTGGAGACCGGGGGCTGATCCGCATCGGTATTGCCACGATTGTGGTGGGACTGATTCTCGTGGCGGCTCCGGTAAAAACCAACATGCTGGTGCTTGCCGGTCTGGTGGTGATTGGGTTCGGCTGTGCCCCTGTATATCCGGCGATCATCCATGCGACTCCCTATAACTTTGGACGGGAAAATTCCCAGGCTGTCATAGGTGTTCAGATGGCCAGCGCCTATATCGGAACGACATTTATGCCGCCGCTGTTCGGAGTCCTTGCCTCCATTACAAATATCAGCAGCCTTCCTTTCTACATACTGATCCTGACGGTTCTCCTGCTTGTGATGTCGGAGAAGCTGAACCGGACGGTGGACCGGAGGAGGAACCGCTAAAAATTGATAAAAGAACAGACAAAGGTGCCGCTTACTCATTGTGAATCAATGAGTAAGCGGTATTTTTAAATACTGCCCCGGTGATATCCCCTTGTATTTTTTAAATGTCCGTGTAAAGTAACTGACATCATTAAAGCCGCAGAGCATGGCAATATCTGTGATCGAGTGCCCCATGCCCGCCAGCAGGCAGCAGGCTCTCTCAACCCGGTAGTAATTGACGTAGTCGATGGGGGTGCGTCCGGTCATTTCTGAGAAAAAATGGCAGAAGTATTTGGAGGACATACCGGCCGTCCGGGCCAGTTCGTGTAAGGTGATTTTCTCTGTGTAATGGGCCTCGATGTAGTTTAGCACATTCTTTAAAAGATAGATATTGCGGTGAGTGGATAAGTCGGATTTGTCAGACGCGGTGTACCGTCTGTCCTGTAAGAGAAGGCCCATAAACTGGTAAAGCAGTCCAAGGCACTGCAGTTTTCCTCCCTCATCCGAGTCCTGCATGAGAGCAAAGAGGCGTTCCAGCAGGCTGTGAATCGCAGTGTCCTCGCCTGCCGGAAAATATTCGTCCAGGATCAGGTCCTGCCTGTCCAGCCGGTTTAAAAATTCTGAAGCATAAGTCTGACTGGAAAGAAGACTCACAGGAAACACAAGGCATTCGTAGACACAGTCATAAGGCGTTCCACCGTGGAGGCCGCCGCTGTTGACGAGCAGGATGTCACCGGGAACCGCGTTCCGGGTGGTTTCGTTGATCGTCACATGGAAGGTGCCGCTTATGATATGAATCAGCTCCAGCTCCTCGTGCCAGTGATAGGGCATAGCATACTGAGGGTGGCTTTCCGTAACGTGGTAGTAGCCTGCCGGGAAGTCTGCGGTTCCGTGATGTTTTATTTCTTTGTATTTTATATAATGCATAATCAAAACCACCAATTCCTGAAATGAATTTCATTCTATCTAATTTCCAATTATACGGTATCTCTGTGGCCTGTGCAAGAAAAGAATCTGAATATTGTCCTAGTATTTGCCATGATAAGTCAAGAAAATGGATTGGCAGGATGGTATTATGACTTTATAAACCATTTTCCAAGGAGGAATAAGACATGGCAGAGAGCAGACTGGTGGGACGTTATCCGGTGATTGGGATCAGACCGACCATTGACGGGAGAAGAGGGTACTTAAAGGTACGTGAGTCTTTAGAAGAACAGACCATGAATATGGCAAAGGCAGCAGCGGAGCTTTTCGAGAAGAATCTACGCTATTCCAACGGAGAGCCGGTAAAGGTGGTGATTGCAGACACCACCATCGGACGGGGGGGAGAGACAGCGGCCTGTGCGGACAAGTTCCGCAGAGAAGGCGTGGATATTACCCTGACCGTCACGCCCTGCTGGTGTTATGGAGCGGAAACGATGGATATGGATCCGCTGACGATCAAGGGGGTCTGGGGATTCAACGGCACGGAGCGGCCGGGCGCCGTCTATCTGGCTTCCGTGCTGGCTACCCACGCACAGAAGGGGCTTCCTGCCTTCGGAATCTACGGCCATGATGTGCAGGACGCGGATGACACAGAAATCCCGGAGGATGTGAAGGAGAAGCTGCTCCGCTTCGGACGCGCTTCCGTGACGGTGGCAACCATGAGGGGCAAATCGTATCTGCAGATTGGGTCGATCTGTATGGGAATCGGCGGTTCCATCATTGACCCGGCCTTTATCGAAGAGTATTTGGGAATGCGGGTGGAATCTGTCGATGAGGTGGAGATCATCCGCCGGATGTCGGAAGAAATCTACGATCATGCTGAATATGAAAAGGCTCTGGCCTGGACGAAGAAAAACTGTACCGAGGGCTTTGACAAGAATCCGGAGGAAGTGAGAAAGAGCCGCGAAGAGAAGGATAAGGACTGGGAATTCTTAGTGAAAATGATGTGTATCATCAAGGATTTAATGAATGGAAACCAGAACCTTCCAGAGGGATGTGAGGAGGAAAAGGTGGGCCATAACGCCATCGCAGCCGGTTTCCAGGGACAGCGCCAGTGGACCGATTTCTATCCAAACTGTGATTTCCCGGAGGCGATGTTAAACACCTCCTTCGACTGGAACGGAGCGAGAGAGCCTTATATTCTGGCGACCGAAAATGACGTATTAAACGGCCTGGGCATGACCTTTATGAAACTGCTGACAGGCAGGGCCCAGATATTTGCCGATGTCCGAACCTGCTGGAGCGGCGATGCGGTCAGACGGGCCGCTGGCTACGAGCTGGAGGGAAGAGCGAAGGAGGCGGACGGGTTCCTTCATCTGATCAACTCCGGCGCGGCATGTCTCGATGCCAACGGCGGGGCAAAGGATGCAGAAGGAAATTCCGTGATGAAGCCGTGGTATGAGGTGACGGAGGAGGACCAGGAAGCCATCATGGCCGCCGTGACGTGGAATGCGGCTGACTTTGGATATTTCCGCGGAGGCGGATTTTCTTCCAGATTTTTGACTGACTGCGAGATGCCGGTAACGATGATCCGTTTAAACCTTGTAAAGGGGCTTGGGCCTGTGATGCAGATCGCAGAGGGCTGGACTGTAAAGCTGCCGGAGGCTGTGAGCGATACACTCTGGAAACGAACGGATTATACGTGGCCCTGTACCTGGTTTGTCCCGAGAGTGACCGGTACGGGAGCATTTTCCACCGCCTACGACGTGATGAACAACTGGGGCGCCAATCACGGCGCTATCAGCTATGGCCATATCGGGGCTGATTTAATCACCATGTGCTCCATGCTCAGAATTCCGGTAAGTATGCACAATGTACCGGAGGAAAAGATATTCCGCCCGGCTGCATGGAACGCTTTTGGCATGGACAAAGAAGGACAGGATTACCGTGCGTGCGCCGCATTCGGGCCTGTGTACCGGTAAGGCGGTGGCAGTATGAGCAGAAAACAGGTACTGGCCGTCGATTACGGGGCCTCCGGAGGCCGTGTGATGTTAGGCGGCTTTGACGGGACGTCGTTTACCATCTCTGAGCTTCACCGCTTCTCCAATGATCCGGTGATACTGGGAGACACCATGTACTGGGATGTGCTTCGGCTTTTCTTCGAGATGAAACAGGGAATCGTAAAGTCAAAGACGCACGGAGAGATATCCGGCATCGGGGTGGACACCTGGGGTGTTGACTTCGGTCTTCTGGACCGGAAGGGAAATCTGCTGGACAATCCGGTTCACTACCGGGATGGGCGGACTGCGGGAAGGATGGAAGAGACGTTTAAAATAGTGGGCAGAGACCGCCTTTATGAAGAAACGGGAAACCAGTTTATGGAGATCAACACGCTCTTTCAGCTGATGGCTGTAAAAGCCGAAAGGCCGGAGCTCCTCCAACGGACGGACTCTCTTCTGCTGATGCCGGATCTGTTTCAGTACTTCTTATCCGGGACGAAAATCAGCGAAAAATCCATTGCATCAACCACCCAGATGATGGATATGAGGCAGGGAAGATGGGCCAGCGGATTACTGGAGACCCTGGGACTTCGCGCCGGAATGATGCGGGACATACTCCCCGGAGCAGTGAAAACGGGAAGTCTCCGTCCGGGGCTGCGAAAGGAACTTGGGGTACCGGCTGTCGATGTGATCGCGGTGGCCGGTCACGATACGGAGAGCGCTATGGCGGCTGTCCCGGCCCGCGGGGAGGATTTCCTGTTTATCAGCTGCGGAACGTGGGGGCTGCTGGGAACGGAGTTAAAGGAGCCGGTCATCGATGAGAGGTCGAGGCGGTTTAATATCACCAACGAAGCGGGACTGGAAGGAAAGTACGCGTTTCTAAAGAATATCATCGGTCTGTGGCTGATTCAGGAGAGCCGGAGGCAGTGGATCCGGGAAGGAAAGGAATACGGATTTGGAGAACTGGAAGCGATGGCCGTCGGGCAGGAGCCTTTGAAATGCCTGATTAATCCGGATGCACCGGAATTTGTCCCGGCAGGTGATATTCCGGAGCGAATCCGGGAATTCTGCCGGAGAACAGGGCAGCCGGTTCCCCAGACAGAGGGAGAAATCGTCTGCTGTATCGACCAGAGCCTTGCACTGGCATACCGGAAGGCTATGGATGAGATAAAGGCGTGTACGGGAAAGCAGTACCCGGTTATTCATCTGATCGGCGGCGGAGCACAGAGCGGCCTTCTGTGCCAGATGACGGCCGATGCCTGCGGCCTGCCTGTAGTGGCAGG
>UMIQ01024461.1_pt1 | contig 15153 bp, 7 predicted proteins | sample 1965851 | NCBI WGS metagenome assembly UMIQ01 (sample SAMEA4836129, study PRJEB28245) | human gut metagenome | biome: gut microbiome; material: fecal sample | place: Denmark | collected 2008 | reverse complement strand
CGTCCCAGTGGCTGCGCCGTCCGTTACTATAACGGGCGTTTTGATTACGGCCAACACGGGACTGTCAGGCTGGGGCGGCTGCGGGGTCGTGATTGTGACAGAGGAATCACGGGAGCCGGAGCTGCCGTTATGATTGTTGCTGACCTGGACAAAAACCGCCTTGACGCTCACATTTTCGGCGGGCATGATGAAGCGGTCGTCTTGAATATTCGCCGTTCCGCTTATCACCGTCCAGTGGTCAAAACGCCAGCCGTCGAACGAGTCAGCGGTCAGAACAATTTCTGTTCCCGCTGTAGCATTGGTGGGATTGGCACTGGCTGTACCGCCGCCTTCCGCAGTCACCATTACGGTGTAGGTTGGCTTATCTGTCACGGTAAACTTTAAATCGACTGTGGTTCTTGCGTTACCTGTGCCGTTGATTGTGAGTGTTTCATTGTATGTATCCACCGCAAGATCTGCTTTGGGCTGAACGGTAAAGGAGGCTGTTTTCCCTGGCTCAATCGTCTGCGGAGCGGGTTCCCCGACTGTGTAGGCTATGGCCGTCGGCGTGGTGAGTGTCACATTCTGGTTGCCCATGTTTTCCACGGTCACGGTCTGTTCTGCAGGAGGTGTATCGCCCACGGTGACAGAGTCGAAGACGAGCTCCGTTGGAATGGCCTTGATGGAATAGGTGGGCTTGTCCGTCACGGTAAACTTTAAATCGACCGTGGCTCTTGCGCCACCTGTGCCGTTGATTGTGAGTGTTTCATTGTATGTATCCACCACAAGATCTGCTTTGGGCTGAACGGTAAAGGAGGCTGTTTTCCTTGGCTCAATCGTCTGCGGAGCAGGTTCCCCGACTGTGTAGGCTATGGCCGTCAGCGTGGTAAGTGTCACACTCTGGTTGCCCGTGTTTTCCACGGTCACGGTCTGTTCCGCAGGGGGTGCATCGCCCACGGTGACAGAGTCGAAGACGAGCTCCGTTGGAATGGCCTTGATGGAATAGGTGGGCTTGTCCGTCACGGTAAACTTTAAATCAACCGTGGCTCTTGCGCCACCTGTGCCGCTGATCGTGAGTTGTTCATTGTATGTACCCGGTGAAAGGTCGGTTTTGGGCCAGATGATAAAGTCAGCAATTTCGCCCGGCCTTAACTCCAGCTTGGATAGCTCTGCCAGCTCATAGGCCGTGGACGGGGGTAACGTGAGCGGGGTGAGGGTCACATCTTGACTGCCCGTATTCGTCACGACCACGCTCCGCCTGCGCGGGTCCGGGTCATCTGCGTCTTTGCCCACTTCATAGCCCACATTGACAGTGCCGAAATCCAGAGATTCCTTGGTGACCTCGATGGAACAGACTGGGTCTGCCGCCCGCGTCACCGTAACGGTATAGGTGCGGCTGTCTGTGGAACTATTTTCAACAACAATTTTAATCTCATTCGCCTTGCCAGCCTCCAGCGTAATCTCCTCCGAAGTGACGCCGCTGTCAATGCCGATGTCGTTTACAGTGATAGTTCCCGTGCCGTGGGCAGTGGGGGTGACGGTGACGCTCGTCGTACTATTAGGAACAGAAACGTTATAGTTTTCCGTCCCGGCGAAGAAAGCGGGGGCGAGGTCGCCGTTGCTGATGGTCAGACTTTCCAGGGCCGCGCCAAATACCAGTTTGTCGGCATATTGGGTCCAGCCGCCTGTATCATACTCAGTGGCCCCGGCAGGCACAAAAATGGTGAGGTTGGGGATACCATCAAAGGCGGACTTCCCTAAAGTCGGTGCTTTGGGCATGGGGAGGGTTAGCGAGGTTAGTCCGATGCAATTCTCAAATGCCAAGTTCCCGATAGAGGTCAACTCACTGGGGAGCGACGTCAGCGCAAGGTTTTTGCAGTCGGAAAACGCAGAGTCCCCGATAGATTTTAAATCGCTGGGGAGCCTCTCCAGCGCAAGGTTGCCGCAGCGGGAAAACGCAGCGTTCCCGATAGAGGTCACTTTTTCTGGGAGCTCCTCCAGCGCAAGGTTGCCGCAGTCGGAAAACGCCGCGTTCCCGATAGAGGTCACTTTTTCTGGGAGCTCTTCCAGCGCAAGGTTCTCGCAGTACTGAAACGCATAGTCCTCGATAGAGGTCAACTCGCCGGGGAGCGACTTCAACGCAAGATTTTTGCAGTTCTTAAACCCCCCTATCTCGATAGAAGTCAAATTGCTGGGGAGCCCCTCCAGCGCAAGGTTCTCGCAGTTGGAAAACGCCCAGTTCCCGATAGATTTCAAATCGCGGGGGAGCGACGTCAGCTCAATTTTACCGCAGTACTGAAACGCATGATGCTCGATAGAGGTCACTTTGTCGGGGAGCTCGGTCAGCTCAAGTTTTCCGCAGTTCCTAAACGCATTGACCTCGATAGATTTTAAGCTGCTGGGGAGCTCGGCTTGCGCAAGGTTTTCGCAGTTCTCAAACGCACCGTTTCCGAAATAGTTTCTGAGCTCGGTCACGCCATCTTCCACCACAACTTTGGTTATATCGTTTTTGTCTATGGAGTTACTACCATACCGCCATGCCGCCGTTCCTTCGTTGGTGGTGATGGTCAATGTGCCACTTTCAAAGGAATAACCGTTACCCTCGATAGACGTGACATTGGACACGGTGGCGACTGGCGGCATAAGCCCGTCATTTGCCAATGTCGTCTGCTCATTTTGTTCAGAAGTTTCTAACGTGGGGTCGCTGTGGTCCAGGCCGTCCTCTCTGTCGGCTCCGCCGACATTCTCCTTATCCTGCGGGTCGCACAATTCGCAGGAGTGGGTGCAGGGACTTTCTGGCACAGCCTCCACATATCCGCAGGTATCATCATGCTCCCCGCGCTCATGGGGGCAGTCCAGTGTATAGCACTCCTGGGTGTGTTCATGTACGGCAGACGCATCGCTGTCCGTGGCGGTGGGTGTGTCCTCGTCATCAAATCCACAAATCAGCTCGTCAGTATAACAGTCCTTGGTATGCTGGTGCTGGCATGGCTGGCCCGGTTCGGCCTCCATGTACCCGCACGCTTCGGTATGTTCCGGGTGGTGTTCGCATACCCCACCCCGGTATACTGGTGATGACCCTTCCGCATAAACCGTTGTCCCCAGCTGTCCCGCCAGCAGGGCGGCGCACAGCAGCAGGGAAAGGCCGCGTGTGTTTTTTCTGTTCCTCATATGGTTCCCTCCTATTATTTTTTTAGCGGACAGACAGGGGCGTTTCCCGCAACTCTGTAAGAGCTGCGGGAATGGGGTATACCCCATTCCAATCCCTTTGCCCGCTTGAACAGCTCCATCATTTTTCTTCCCGGATTAACGGCGCGTCCACCTGGACAAAGAATCCGCCGTCCTCCATCTTGCCATAAGTGAAATCCCCGAACAGGTTGTTGACCCGCTCGTCCATGCTTCTCAGCCCATAGCCCTTGCCCGTGGGCTTTGTTGTCCGCCCGTTGTCACGGATCAGCAGGCTCACCTTATCGCCGCCAACCATGTATGATACGGTCAGACGGGTGGCGCTGCCGTGCTTGATGGCGTTGGTGGCGGCCTCCTGGCAGATACGCACCAGGTCCGCATACATGTATTGGTGTTCTGCCGTTTCCTCCCCGGAAACCTCCGGCACAATCTCCAGTCCCACCCGCGCCATCGAATCGCGGAAGCGGTAAAGGAAGGCTGCGAAGCTGCCGCTGGAGTAGTCCCCTGCGGATTCCAGCGACGCGATGCTGATGCCGGTAAACCGCAGGGCCTCCCGCAGCTCGGTCCGCGCCGCCTCCACATCGGGCAGGGCGCTGAGGGCCAGGTTATGGTGGGCGGCAATCATGGTCAGGGTATGGCCCAGCGTGTCGTGGATATCCCGCAGCAGTAGGGCCTGCTCCCGCAGCGCGGCAGCTTCCCGCTCTATGCGGAGGTTCTCCCTAAGCTCGTCATTTTGCGAAGCAATCCGCGCATTGGCCTCCCGCAGCAGTCCGCTCTGCCGCTTTGTCTCGGCCAGAAGCCCCACCGTATCCGTCACGTCGGTCAGGAGGATACACCGGGCCAGCGGCCGCTGGTTTTTCCCGTACCGGGCAAAGGAGATGTGGGCGTTGTAGTGTCTGCCGCCGTACTCTACGGGCATCTGGCCCTCCCCAGCAGCAAGCAGGGACGACAGGACCGGGTAATCCCCGGTGAATGCACGGAGGTTCTCCGAACGCTCCACCCTGGGGAACAGGGCTTCAAAGGCCGCGTTCATCAGCAGCACCTGATACAGCTTATCCAGAATAACCACCGGCTGGTCGATGTGGTGCAGATACCGTTCATAGTCCATGCTCAATCCCTCCCCTTATTTCCCGGACAATGCGCCGCACGATCTCCAGCGCCTGTGACGATAGATTCCTTCCCCGTTCCAGACGTTCCGGCTCCGGCAGGGAAACAGCCTCTTCCGTATTGTCCCGCAGCTGTTCCAGAATGCCGCGTACCTCCGTATCCAGAAGTGACATAATCTTCATGCGCTCCTGTTGGGCCGCAAGCTCCGAGGCGGTCCGGGCCTGCCGCTCCAGCGCGTCCGTCTGTTCAGCCAGCTCCCAGCGGGCAGCCTTCAGACTGGCGTTCTGCGCCTCTAACTCCGTCTGTAATTCCTGATACCAGGTGACATCGGTCAGCATGACCAGCGTGTTCCCGTCCTCCAGGCCGGAGCGTGTGGTCCGGTAAGCCCGTTCCGGCTGCTCGGCCACGCCGTTGTGATACAGCGTCCGGCCTGTGGAATCCTCCACCCCTACCGGATGGGCCATGTTATCAAGTACATTCTTTGCCGCAATAGGTGCAAGGCAGAGCGGGCGGTGATACCACACGATTAAGTAGGCCCCGATGACCATGACGCAGTAGGCGGCGGGGGTGAAGTCCAACGCGGGATTGCGCACGAACATTCCCCAGGTGTTGGCGGCAACCGGCGGACCGAAGCAGAGCAGGAGCAGCCAGGTGGAGCGGTCCTCGGCGTCCCATTTTACCCGCTGCATAGTAAGATAGGCATAGACAAAGCACCCATAGGACAGCAGGGTGAAGGGGTAGAACAGCAGGCCGTAGCCCCGTCCGGCGAGGCTGAACCGGGTGTAGTATAAATGGTGCAGGTCGTTGGTAAGGATAGCGAGATAAAATAACGCGCCTGTACCGAACAGGGCGGCAGTCCTGACCTTGTCACGATAGAACCTGTACTTTCCGCTGTAGCACCAGCTGAGATACACGCAGGCTGGCCCCAAAACGCACATGCCCAGGTAACAGAGGTACAGCGCCGCCCGGTAGGTATTTTCCTCCGGCCGATAGAGATAGATGGAGTTTTCAAGGTGCTGGCCCAGCGCCCAGAGATAGCCGAAGATGAGGATAATGCAGTAGGCGGTCTGCGTCCGCCCTTGCTTCCGGGCGCGCAGGAAATACCCTGCGGCGGGTGCCGCCAGAAGGAGCAGTATCCATTGAAAGCCCATCCATCCACTCATTTTGTCACTCCTTTTCCAGTCTGGCGATCAAATCCTCCCGGTCTACCGCCCCTAATTTGCGGTAGACGGCGGAAACCAGGTTCCGTGTCCGGCCGTAGGTTATACCCAGCTCCACGGCAATCTCCTTGTTGTATTTGCCCTCTGCAATGAGGCGGGCCGCCCGCAGCTCCGTCTCTGTGAGGGGGCCTGTACCCGGCTTTTTCGGCGCGTTCAGCAGGCTGCCCAGCTTACGGCTGACACCCGCGTCCACCGCACCGAGGCCGTTGTAAACACCGCGTACCGCTTCGGCCAGACGGGGCGGGCTGCCGGTTTTCAGCAGATAGCCGTCCACGCCCAGGCCGAACAGCTCCCGCAGGTATTCATCATCGTCGAAGGTGGTGAGGATCAGCAGCCTGACTTCCGGCAGTTCCGACCGGAGGATTTTGCAGGCTGCGACGCCGTCCATGCCCGGCATACGGATATCCACCACCGCCACGTCCGGCGGTGTCTCCCTGCACAGGGCCACCAGTTCCTCACCGTCCGTTGCCTCGCCCAGTACCTGTATGTCCGGCTGCTCCCGCAGACTGTCGGCCAGGGAGCGCCGCAGGGCGTCACCGTCCTCGGCCAGGACGACCTTTATTATATGAGTCATATCTTCTCACCTCCTATTTATTTATCATACCATAAACCACTAAATATGCCCGATTTAAGTTGTCACGCGTGACAACTTTGTGCCTGACTGCCGCCGGGCGGGGATATTAAATTCCGTCCCCAAAGTAGTTGTTATACCGATCTTTTGATTATCCCAACCTTAAAGGGAGTTGTTTCGCTGATAGTATCCGGTACCTACTATCAAAAGAGGTAAAAGTTATCCCTCCCTCGGGATAATAGTGGCAAGCAATACCTGTGTTAATACACACAGACCCATCGCCCGGTTTTCACTGGCGCGAAACCATCCGATATAAGGATTTAAACTATCACGGTCTCCGTTTTCAGAAAAGGCTCAGAGACGGGCCTGTGGGCATTCTAAACGTCCATCACTACCGGATATTTCTGGCTGGATAGCAGAACGTTTCTGTCATGTGTTGCCTGGTCTTTTAATTTTCTTAAAGTGAAATTCCTGCAGAAATAGAGTGAAAAGCCAATAGGGCAGAGGTGGAAAATTGATGCGTTTATCCTGGGTGTACGGTTATTATCATCCGTTCGCATTGCAATTGTCCCTCTCATTCGATATAATGAATGAATAGAAATGGCAGGAGGAATTGACGTATGATACGATGTGCAACCATAGGAACCAATTTTGTGGCAGACTGGTTTATGAAGGCGGTCCAGGCGTGTGACGGGATCACCTGCAGTCTGGTTTACTCCAGAAACAGGGAGACGGCAGAGGCGTTCTGTGAGAAACACGGAGCAGGGCGGTGGTGTACGGATTTAATGGAGGCAGCGGAAGCGAAGGACGTGGACGCAGTCTATATCGCCAGCCCCAACAGCCTGCATTACGAACAGGCGGCGCTGATGCTGTCCCACGGAAAACACGTACTCTGCGAGAAGACCATAACCTCCAACGAAGCGGAGCTTAAGGAACTGATCCGGCTGGCCGGAGAGAACGGCACAGTCCTGATGGAAGCCATGCGATCGGTTCACGAGGAAGGGTTTCGGCGTTTGAAGGAGGTACTTCCGATGGCGGGGACCATCCGGAGAATCAGCTTCCAGTATGCGAAATATTCCTCACGATACGATAAATTTAAAGAAGGAATCATTGAAAATGCATTCAATCCGGCCTTTTCCAACGGTGCGCTGATGGACATCGGCGTTTACTGCGTCCATCCGCTGGTACGGCTGTTTGGAATGCCGAAGAAAATTATCGCGGATTCCCTGCTTCTCTCCAACGGCGTGGAAGGCGCGGGTACCATCCTGGCCTCCTACGATGGCATGCAGGCGGAACTCCTATACTCCAAAATCACCAACAACCGCCTTCCAAGCCAGATTCAGGGAGAAGACGGGACTCTGGTGATCGACAATATAACGAATATCTGCAGCGTGGTGTTCCATGACAGAAAAGGGAATGCAGAAACGGTGATCGACCTGCCGCCGAACCACACCCTGGAGGGAGAGGTCAACGACTGGCTTCGCATGATTGAGACCGGGGAAGGCATTCAGGAAGAGAATGAAGCGTCTCTGATGGAACTGCGCGTGATGGATGAGGCGAGACGCCAGGCGGGGATTATCTTCCCGGCCGATCGAAAGTAAGGAGGAGATTTCCATGTATTATTCGACGACGTGTCCGTCTCCTGTGGGGGTCATCACCCTGGCATCCGACGGAGAGAAGCTGGCAGGCCTGTGGCTGGAAGGGCAGAAGTATCATGGCGGCGCCATTGCCGGCAGTATGACGGAAAAAGAGGATATTCCGGTCTTTGACGCTGCAAAACGGTGGCTGGAACGGTATTTTGCGGGAGAGAAACCGTCGGCTTCGGAGCTGCCGCTTGCTCCCGTGGGAGGAGAGTTCCGGCAGATGGTATGGGAGATTCTCTGCGGAATTCCGTACGGCAGTGTGATGACCTATGGCGACATCGCGAAACGAATGGCGGTGAAATTAAACAGGCCCACCATGTCGGGACAGGCGGTGGGCGGTGCAGTCGGGCACAATCCCATCTCGATCATCATCCCGTGCCACCGTGTTGTGGGAGCGAATGGAAGTCTGACGGGATATGCCGGCGGAATAGATACGAAGATAAAACTGCTGGAGCTGGAAGGCGTGGACATGTCTTCACTGTTTGTTCCGGCTAGGGGGAGTGCACTCTGAACTTGACAGAATCATGGAGGAGATTGTGATAAATAAGTATCTTAAGCCAGAACCCTTACACAAGATGGGACGGCCGGGATATAATTGAGTCAGCATGTGAAAGACGATCTTGTTCGGCTTTATGGACACAGGATACGCTTCAATGCCTGTCTGAATGTAAAAGAAACCAAAGGGATCATTCTTCACAGCGATCTTGGCAGTCTTTGAATACATAGAATCCTGGTATAACAGAAAGAGGATTCACAGCGCTGTCAATTACATGACGCCTCAGCAGAAGGGGATGAGGAACTAAAAAAGGTGGCGTAATCTTTCAACTTCTTTTGTCTAAAGTATTGACATAGGTCAGCAAGCTGTCCCTGTCCGCTTCCGGATCAGTAACAGTCTTCTCCGCCGCCAGCAGCTTGTCCAGTATGCGGTTGCCTTCCTCTTTACTGGAGCACTCAGGATACTGTGTCTTTTCCGGCTCTGTGACCGGTGGTTTTAATTCGTTGGAATTTTTACCCGAAGCTCCAAAGCCGGTTTTGCTTGCAGACGCCGCTCTGCAATGATATAATATGGTTACAAGATAAAGGAAATGCGAATGCGTGAGAACGCGTTCGCATTTCGTCGTTTCAGGGAATATGAACAGATTTGTTCATGTTGGCAGGGATTTAAAGAAATGAGGATGCAGGAAATCGTGCTGTTACAGGCAGCCGCGGAAAAGGAGGTAATGATAACAAAGCAGGAAAGTAAGGATCTGAGTTATGAAGACTACCAGGATTTTTTTGCGCGGCGGAAGGTTTTATTAAAGAATGGACGGATCCGATCGGGGACAGCAATCACCCGGTACGGGATCCGGCACGCTATAGCAGGCTTTAAAAAGAACCTCTGCGATATGATAAGGAAAATGATACCGCTGGGCGGCGGAGATCTACACGGTAACTGGGAACAGACCGTTACGGGCATATGGATGTTTAAGATAACAGGCGCTTCCTATGCAAAAAACCGCTGGGGCAGAGGGGGCCATGGTGGTCGGCCAGAGGGAAATTGAAGGGAAAATGAAGTATTTGATAGCCGGGACACATTCAGATTCCTGTTCCTGAGACGGAGGGAAGTACGGTACAAAAGGAGAACCGGGTGCCACATGATAGAAAAGGAGGCGTAATGCGATGAAAAGGAAATACACACGGGTAATATCCGCGCTGCTGGCTGTTTTGCTGATTAGCACTCAGCCTGCTGTGATGACGTGGGCGGATAGCATGGTACCAGCAGACCACTTATTGGGTGGTGACGAGTATATGGGAAAGAAGACAGGATATGCCACGCCTTCGGATGCGGACCAGAAGGATGAGGACGCTCTCAAGCCTGATGACACGCCGAAGGACGATGAAATACCCTCCACGGAAATCCCTTCCCATGAAAACCTGACAGATGGAAAACAGCCGGAATACGAAAACACTGAGAAAATGGTGGTTCGATGGGAGTTCGTTGATGACGAGAACTTAAGTGGAGGCGAACTGTCTCTGATTGGCGTAAGCCCGGAGAACAGGGCGGATTTCGACACGGTTGTCTCCATGCTGCCGGAACAGGTGAGAACGGAGATTGAGGAGGCGGGTGAAGTGACGCTTCCCATAGCTGACTGGAACTGTCAGGAGTATCAGCAGGATAAGGATGGGGAGTGGCCGTTTACCGGCGAATATAAGTTTATCGCAGAGCTGCCGGAGGGGTATGTCTGTGAGCCGCCCATATCCGTGCTGGTGACACTTGGCGGGGCTATGGTAAATACCATCAACGACAGATTTACCATAGACGGTCTGAGGTATAAGGAGCTGGGTCCCGATACGGTTCAGCTCATAGGATATGATGGGGAAAAGCCGGTCGGGACACTGATTATCCCGGACAAGGTGCGAAAACCTTCCAACGGCAGGGAATACCAGGTAGCCAGCATTGGGCACAATGCGTTTCAGGACTGTTCCGATCTGACGGGAGATTTGGTGATTCCGGATACGGTGACCGAGATTGGAGACAACGCTTTTGAGGGATGCCATTTTACAGGAAAACTGACCCTCTCGGATTCATTGGTTACAATAGGGGAATACGCATTCTATGAATGCGGATTTACAGGTCAGCTGGTCCTGCCACCAACGCTTGTTCGCGTTGATGATTATGCATTTGCTGAAACTACATTTTCCGGCCAGTTGATTTTGCCGGAGAAATTGAACTATATTGGCGAGCTTGCATTTTACGAGTGTCACTTTACGGGAGACTTGATTATACCGGACGGAGTGACCATTATCGAATATGGTGCATTTTCTGGTAACAGCTTTACGGGGACACTGACTTTGCCAAAAAAATTGAAGGAAATAGGCAGAGAGAGTTTTTGTAAGTGCGGATTTACGGGTGAGCTGGTTTTGCCAGATGGATTAACGAGTATTGGCCTCTATGCATTTAAAGATTGCAGTAAACTTACAGGCAGGCTGAGTATCCCGGATGGAATTACCAGCATTGAGAGTGGTGCGTTCAGTAACACTGGTTTCGACGGTTTTGATACCACGAAGCAGGAAATAGCCGACATGCTTTATGATTCAGGTATTGGCGAGGACAAAATCACGGTTGGAAATCAGCCTTATCACCACACTCAGCTGCCCCCAGTTTCATTTTTCCAAGACGGAAATATGACGTATCAAATCATTGGAAGTGACACGGTGGCGTTAACCGACTATAACGGAAACTCTGATACGGATATTTCTATTCCGGACAAAGTGACGGACCAAGCGTCAGGAACGACGTATTCCGTAACCCAGATCGGTTCTTGGGCGTTTCGTTACAAGGAGATAACAGGTTCGCTTCATCTCCCGAATACACTGGTAAGCATTGGAGATTACGCATTTGGTAAAAATCGTTTTACCGGTGATTTAACCATCCCTGTGAGTGTGTCGCATATGGGGGCCGGAGCTTTTAATTCAGCAGGTTTTACTGGAAATTTGACCATAGAAGGGAAGCTGACAAAATTAGAAGACTACGCATTTTTCGAATGTGGCTTCACCGGTGCTTTGTCTCTTCCGGATACATTGACATATATTGGGTTTGCTGTGTTCAAGGATTGCGGTTTTACTGGAAGTTTACAGCTTCCGGCGGGAATAACTTACATCGAAGCTGGCAGCTTTTATAATTGTAGCAGCTTTACCGGCGCACTTCAGCTTCCGGCGGGGGTAAATTACATCGGATATTACAGCTTTTTTAATTGCAGCGGCTTTACCGGCGCACTTCAGCTTCCAAAACCGATCACTGAAATTGGTGAAAAGGCATTTTATGGCTGTGACGGTCTGGATTCGGCTCATCTTGGTCCGAATGTGCAAAAACTGGGCGCACAGGTGTTTCCGGAGGCGCTGCCTCTGTCCACCGACTCTCCACAGGTTCAGATTCTCATCAATACTTATCTGAATCAGGATGCCATAGCTGATACCTCCTGGGAGGGGAAAGAGGATGTGCCGGACGGAGCAGTCGCCACGATAAAGCAGGACACAACAATCACTGGAGACAGACGGATTGGCACGGAGGCGGTTATCACGGTTCCGAGCGGGGGGATTCTGACGGTGGATGGAAAATTGACCGTTGATGGAAACCTGGTAGTGAATGGAACGATATTTGCGGAAGGCACTCTGATCATCAATGGATCCTTTTCCGGCTCCGGCACCCTGATTATCGGAAAGAACGGCAGGGTGGAAGGCGATACCTCCGGCTGCCGTGTGGAGTATCAGGAGGATCGGGAAGACATAGAGTCCGCAAAGAAGATGATTGAAAGCCAGATTTATACCACAGAACAGGAGTCAGCAGGGGATGAAGCAGCAGTGAAAGGCAGGCTTTTTGAGGCGATTGAAGCGATTCCTGGCTTTGGCGATACTGGGGTGACAGTGGGAGAACTGAAGATTACCGCTTTTACACCTGCATCAGAAGGGACATCTGACCATCCGGACGGGGTGGACGGAAGCTTTGCCTTTACGCTGCTGCTCTCCAAAGGAAACAGCAAAGGCGGCGCAGGCGGAGCGGGAACGATTCGAGCCAGGGGTTACAGCTACATACCTGGCGGCCGTCCATCGGGAAGCAATGATGGCGAAGATTATGGTAGCAATGCGGTGAACCCGGACATCCTGTGTGGAACCTGGGAGAGGACGGAGACAGGAATCTGGAAATTCCGCCAGACAGGCGGCGCTTACGCAGTCAGCCGATGGGGCATGGTTGACGGCCTGTGGTACTATTTTGACGGGGAAGGACGGATGCTCACCGGCTGGCAGTTTATCAACAATCAGTGGTATTATCTGTGCCGGGAAGAAGACAGTAAGACCAAAACCGGTTTAAAAGAAGGAGCGATGGCGACGGGCTGGCACTATGACCCCATATACCAGGCATGGTTTTACCTGGATACAAGCGGAGCAATGGCAGTCGGCCAAAAGGTGATTGACGGGAAACAATACTACTTTAACCCGGAACCGGATGGAACAAGAGGAGCTATGCAGCAGTAGAAGGAACTCCAAATGCAGAGGAAAACATCAAATCGACAACTCAATATATTCGAACAAAACGGATTCGAACAAAACGGATTCGAACAAAACGGAGGGGTAATGCCATGAAAAGAAACCATAAACGGGTGATTTCCACATTGTTAATTATGCTGCTGATTAGTACCCAGCCCGCTGTGATGGCATGGGCAGACAGCGCGGTGCCGGCAGACCACTTATTGGGGGATGACGAGAATACGGGAAAGAAGACCGAATATGCCACGCCTGCGGATGCGGACCAAAAGGATAAAGACGCTCCCAAGTCTGATGATGCGCCGAAGGGCGATGAAACGGTGATTCGTTGGGAGTTCGTTGATGACGAGAACTTAAGCGGAGGCGAGCTGTCTCTGATTGGCGTAAGCCCGGAGAACAGGGCGGATTTCGACACGGTTGTCTCCATGCTGCCGGAACAGGTGAGAGCGGAGATTGAGGAGACTGGTGAAGTGACACTTCTCATAGCTGACTGGAACTGTCTGGAGTATCAGAAGGACGAGGATGGGGGGTGGCCGTTTACCGGTGAATATGAGTTTATCGCAGAGTTGCCGGAAGGTTATGTCTGCGAGCCGCCCATATCCGTCCTGGTGACATTGGGCGGAGCCATGGTCAATACCATCAATGACAGATTTACCGTGGACGGTTTAAACTATAAGGAACTGGGGCCAGACACGGTTCAGCTCATCGGGTATGATGGAGCAAAGCCGACCGGGACACTGGTTATCCCGGATCATGTGCGTAAGCCTTCCAATGGCAGAGAGTACCAGATAGTCAGCATTGGAAGCGAGTCATTCCTGGGCTGTTCCGGTCTGACGGGAGAACTGCAGATTCCGGATGCGGTGACAAGCATTGGGAGTTTCGCATTTTTTAACACCAGCTTTACAGGACCGCTTATCTTACCGGACCAGCTGGTGCTCATTGGAGACAGTGCCTTTAGCAATTGTTTTTTTACAGGTGATTTGACGATACCGGAGGGAGTGGCTTCCATTGGCTCCCGTGCATTTCATAATGCTGGCTTTACGGGGAAGCTGACTCTGCCAGAAGGATTGACGAAAATAGAAAGTGAGACATTTAGAAATTGTGGATTTACTGGAGAGTTAAAGATACCTGATACGGTTACGTTTATTGATAAACAAGCTTTTGAAAATTGCGGTTTTACCGGTCAATTGCTGTTCCCCGACGGGCTGACTGGGATTTCTGACCGTGCATTTTACGGATGCGGCAGCTTTACGGGAAGACTGAGTCTCTCGGATAAGGTATCTGTCATTGGGAACGATGCGTTTTATGGAACTAATTTTGAGGGGTTTGACACGACAGTTCTTTTGACAGCTAACCTCCTTTATGATTCAGGTATTCCAGAGAATATGATTCAGCTTGTCAATTCCCCTTATCAATATAAAGGTGTCAAATTTCTCGACGGTAATATGGAATATTATGACTTGACTAATTCCAAATGTCGGCTTACCTCTTATTATGGAAACATAAGGGATGATATTTCAATTCCTGCTCTAGCAAAAAATTTATCAGAGTCTCGATTTCTGGTATCGGAAATTGGCTCCAATGTGTTCAAAGGCAAAAATATTACAGGCACACTCCAACTTTCTTCTGGACTGGAATCCATTGAAGATGAGGCTTTTTCCGGAAACTTTTTTGCTGGCAATCTCACCATTCCGGAGAGCGTATCCCATATCGGAAGTGCCGCTTTTAAGAGTGCAGGTTTTACTGGCATCCTCACGCTTCCAAACACGTTAACTTCCATAGAGGAACAAACATTTTACGGCTGTGGTTTTACAAGTCTGGACCTTTCTGAAGGGTTAACCTCCATAGGCGTCGCCAGCTTTGCCTACTGCCCTAGTGTTAGCGGCGTACTTTATCTTCCGGAATCGGTAACTGAAATCGGTGATATGGCATTTTACGGCTGCGACAGCCTGGAGGCAGTACATCTTGGGCGTAATGTGAAAAAGCTGGGAAGGAAGGCGTTTCCTGAGTCGACGCCGCTCTACACCGACTCTCCCCAGGTCCAGCTTCTCATCAATACCTACCTGAACCGGAATACCATAGCTGACACTTCCTGGGATGGGGGAGAGGATGTTCCGGACGGGGCGATCGCTTCCTTAAAGCAGGATGTGGTGGTTACCGGTGATAAGCGAATCGGCACGGAGGCGGTCATCACGGTTCCGGACGGAAGGAACCTGACGGTGGAAGGAAATCTGACACTGGATGGAACGCTGACACTGGAGGGAGCGCTGTTGATTCATGGCTCGATTTCCGGCACCGGCACCATCTATGTCGGAAAGGGTGGCAAGGTAGCGGGAGATACTTCCGGCATCCGTGTGGAGTATCGGGAAGACATAGAGGCCGCCAAGAAGATGGTTGAAAGTCAGACCTATACCTTAGAGCAGGA
>UMIQ01022007.1_pt1 | contig 15968 bp, 17 predicted proteins | sample 1965851 | NCBI WGS metagenome assembly UMIQ01 (sample SAMEA4836129, study PRJEB28245) | human gut metagenome | biome: gut microbiome; material: fecal sample | place: Denmark | collected 2008 | reverse complement strand
ATCCATAAGCTCCTCCATAGAGAAGAATACATGAATTCAATGTGTTAATTAACTCATGACGACACTGCCTAGGGGCAGGACTCGTTATTTTCCAAAAATTGAAAAAGTGGTATGTAAGAGGTATGGAGGTGTCCCATGCTTACTTGGTTTTACTTTTCCGAAAGCCAACTGGAACGTATCAAGCCCTTTCTGTTTTTCGTGTCGATGGCAGACGCGTCGTCAACGGTATCATATACGTCATCAAGCACGGACTTCAGTGGAAGGAGGCTCCTGCTGAGCACGGCCCGCACAAGACCCTGTACAATCGGTTTTTCAGGTGGAGCAAACTCAGTGCTTCAACAATCACTTCACAGGGCTGGCGAATCAGACGCCTTTTGATGGCTCTCTGATGCTCGACTCCACTTACCTCAAGGCTCACCGCACGGCGGCAATTCTGCTCAAAAAGGGGATTCTCCACGTCTTATCGGTCGTACAAAAGGAGGACTGAATTCCAAACTTCATGCCGCTTGTGACGGCCACGGGCGGCCCGTCCTGTTTTTGCTGACTGAAGGGCAGGTCAGGACTACAAAGGTTCAGCCGTTCTCCTGTGCCTTCTTCCCGATATCTGTACGTTTCTGGCAGACGGAGGCTATGACGCGGGTTGGCTGCGGGAATCTCTGAGAGCCAAGGGGATGGCAGTCTGCATCCCACCCAAAAAACCAGAAATACAGCATTTTCTTTTGATAAGGCGCTGTATAAGTGTAAAGCCCCCGCAGTTAGTGCAAAGCTAAACAGGAGCCCCCGGCATGTTTGAGGGCAAACTCTTCTGGTGTGAGATTGCCCAATGATTCGTGTGGCCTTTGCTCGTTGTATTCTTGTAACCATGCGTCAACGATGGTGCGAACCTCACTCAGCCTGCTAAAAACATAGAAGTTCAGTACCTCCTCGCGGAAGGTGCGGTTGAACCGCTCCACATATGAGTTTTGCGTGGGCTTGCCGGGTTGAGTGAACTCAAGGTCAATCCCGTGTTGTAAAGCCCATCCGACAAGTTGCGTCGAGACAAATGCCGGGCCATTGTCCATACGCATTTTTGTAGGATAGCCTCTCCAGGCGGCTATGCGGTCAAGCACACGAATGATACGGGCTGCAGGCAAGTTGGTGTCCACTTCCACGGCCAATACTTCACGGCTGAAATCGTCAAGCACGTTGAACGTACGAAAACGCTGACCGTGCATCAGCGCATCGCCCATAAAGTCCACAGACCAGCAACCGTTGACGACGGTTTGCGCCTCCAGACGGACGGGAGCTCGGCTGGGCAGGCGCCGTTTTTCTTTGCGGCGCATGTTCAACTGCAACTGCCGATAAATTCGGTAAACGCGCTTATGGTTCCATGTATATCCCTCGCGACGCAGCACAGCAAAATATTTGGTAAATCCGTATCTCGGGTAGCGTTCGGCCAGCTCAAGAAGCGTCGTTATCACAAGGCTGTCGTCACGCGGCGTTGGTTTGTAAAGAAACACGCTTCAACTTATGCGCAATGCCGTGCACGTCTTGCTGACGGAAAGTCCATATTCTTCGTGAACGAACAGCACGACGTCACGCTTCTCGGCTGGCTTCAGAGCTTTTTTCGATCACATCCTTCAAGGCCCGATTTTCCAGGCTTAAGTCCACATACATTTTTTGAGAAGGGCGTTTTCATGCTCAAGGTCGCGCATACGCTTGATGTCCGAAGCTTCCATGCCGCCGAACTTGCTCTTCCAGGCGTAGAACGTGGCGCTGCTGATACCGTGCTCACGATATACGTCCTTGGCAGTCCTGTCCGCTTCGCCAGACTTCAGGATTGGATTTGGTGTTCAGAAAACCGTGACTTCTTCATGGCTCCCTCCTGGGGATGGTTTACCAGAAGTCTCCAGTTTTGGTCTGTACTATTTTAAGGGAGGGTTACATATTCATACTAATGTCTCATACAGGGGGATTGAAGCCAGATTTTAGGTAAGTGTGAAGTGTCTTATTTTTCAGTATGTTAGGAATATTAAAGAAAAGAAAACACCGTATATTCAATGAGTATAGTGCTGAGAAGTAAAGATTTTTATTCTCCGTTACCTGGTGAAAAGATTCAGTAAATACACATCGTAATCTGACAAAGAATGTACTTTTGAGACAGGAATGGAAGCTGATAACCTTGTGAAGGAAATCTGATGTTTTTTAACTGGAAAGTTAAGTAGTTTTAAGGTAAAAGAGTACAACTTTTTGCTCTCTCCACTCTTTTTGCTCTTCGAAATAGGTAATTTTTCTAGGATAAAATTACTCTTAATTGTTTGTATTTTATACTTTTAAATAAAAATACATTAATTTGAACACTCACATTTTACCTTTTTTTATCGGAAACTACTTATTTCATGGTTGAGTATACCGAGCTTACCCCGATTAGAACGCTTATCATCTGGATGCAAAGAAATAATATGAATTTCAGTAGAATAGAAAATCACTCGGCATGACTCTCATGTATGCTGATTGCCTGCGCAAGGCTGAATGCACTCCTTCGGAACGGCATAGGGAATTTGTTCAGCTGGGTATCCCGGTCGCTCTGTTGCCTCCGGCTGAGGATGTCAAGTGTGATCTAAAGGTAGGGTATAGACGAAGATAAACGTATCGACGCCTTTTATATGTAAAATTGCCTATAATAATTGACTACAACAACCAGAACATTATTAAGAATCTCCAAATCAACAAAGTGGCCTCATCAATGCCGTCTATTTCAGTTATTATACCGAGCTATAACTACGAATCTTATATGTATGAAGCAATTAAAAGTGTGCTTCTACAGTCGTTGAAGGATTTTGAGCTGATTATTGTTGATGACGGCTCTACAGACGATTCCATGGCTGTAGCCCGTTCCTTTGCGGGACAAGATCAACGAATCACTGTGCTACAACATCCGGATGGAAAAAATCATGGCTTGGCGGCAACTCTGCAGCTTGGAGTTGCTGAATCCAAAGGTGAATACATAGCTTTCCTGGAAGCGGACGATATCTGGTTGTCCACTTGCCTCGAACAGAGGATGCAGGTTGCCTCTGCAACGAATGCCGGAGTTATTTTTAACAATGTAGAAGCGTTGTGCATGGAAGATTCCAGCACTGCGTGGTTCGATGTTTATGTCCCCAGAATTATGAGGAGCCATTCCCGTCGTGTAGCCGATGCAAAAAATGGCCCATATGGTTCATATGAAATGAGAGGAGCCTTTCTGATCGAAAACCAGATTCCTACCTTCTCCTGCGCCATGATTCGGCGTTCCGTTCTGCTTGCCTGTGATCTGAATTCCCCAATCCCCCAATGGGTAGACAGATGGCTCTGGTGTCAGGCCGCGCAAAAAGCAACCTTTGCCTACATCCCGCTCAAGCTGACTCGTTGGCGGCTGCACAACAACAGTTTTACCATGAGATATAAACCATCCACCGCATCAAAACTCACCTCTTTCATCCAATATATCAAGCCTGTTTCCATTTTTTGGAAGGGCCTTCGGACACAGTTGTTCTCCAATTACACCCGGAAAAAAGATCGTTGGTACAGATACTTTCTCCTGTTGCCCGTCTGGGGCGAGTTAGCCGTACGTTTTTGCGTTCAAATACAAGCAATTGGCATAAAAGCAATGTTCAAGACCATTCTTAAAAAGTTGAGCTGAAGGCATGCAAACACTTCTGGTTACCGGTGGAGCCGGCTTCATTGGCTCTTGTTATGTGCTAAAACGGTGCGCCGCTGGCGATACCGTCATCAATTTGGACAAGTTGACCTATTCGGGAAATCCTGACAATTTATTTCCCCTTCGGGATAATCCACGACACATCTTTGTAGAGGGCGATATCGGAAACGCGGAACTTGTTGCCTATCTTCTTCAGACGTACCGGCCCAATGCTGTAGTCAACTTTGCGGCGGAAAGCCATGTCGACCGAAGCATTCTTGATCCAGACGCTTTCGTGCGTACCAATGTATTTGGTACCTGTTCCTTGCTTCGAACTGTCAAAGACGGGTGGACGCTTCTTACTCCGTTTGAAAAGGCCGCATTTCGCTTTCTTCATGTGTCGACCGATGAAGTATTCGGCGCTTTGAACCCTGGGGATCCCGCCTTTACAGAGGAAACGCCCTATAACCCCAATAGCCCCTATTCCGCATCCAAGGCATCCAGCGATCATTTTGTTCGCGCCTTTCACGAGACATATGGTCTGCCAACACTGATTACCAATTGTTCCAACAATTATGGGCCACGCCAGTTCCCGGAAAAACTCATTCCGTTGGTCACGCTCAACGCATTGGCTCGTAAGAGCCTCCCCGTGTACGGCTCCGGATCCAACGTTCGCGACTGGCTTCATGTTGAAGATCACTGTTCCGCCATTCAACGGGTACTGGAATCAGGGCGGGCAGGACAGACCTACAACATTGGCGGCAATTCTGAGCGCACAAATCTTCAAGTTGTCCACGGTATCTGTGAAGTACTCGACCAAGTACGTCCATCCCCTGAAGGTTCTTATGCTAGTCTCATCAAATTCGTGAAGGATCGTCCGGGCCATGATTTCCGATATGCGATCAACTGTTCAAAAATCAAATTCGAACTGGGTTGGAAACCAGACCATACCTTTGAGGAAGGTCTACGCGAAACAGTACTATGGTATCTCGCCAACTCTGAATGGGTAGAACACGTCCAACGCGGTGCCTACCGAGACTGGATTCGCAGCAACTATGCGGAGAGAATGTAGATCATGAAAGAGTGGAAAGGTATTGTACTCGCAGGTGGCTCCGGAACACGGCTTTATCCTCTGACACGCAGCGTGAGCAAACAGCTTATGCCGGTCTATGACAAGCCCATGATCTATTATCCAATAAGTATACTCATGCAGGCCGGCATCCGGGATATTGCCGTTATCTCTACCCCCGAACATTTGCCTCTGTATCATGAGCTACTGGGGGATGGTTCTCAGCTGGGGTGCTCTTTTTGCTACGTCGTGCAGGAGCGACCGGAAGGACTGGCTCAGGCCTTCCTATTGACCGAAGACTTTATTCTGGGGCACAACGTATGCCTGATCCTCGGTGATAACATTTTCTTCGGCAACGGCATGGATAAACTTCTCAGACAGGCCATGAGTCGAACCACAGGAGCTACCGTATTCGGCTACCATGTTCGGGATCCTCAACGCTACGGCGTTGTAGAGTTCGATAACAGTTTACGTGCGGTCAGTATTGAAGAAAAGCCGGAGAATCCCAAATCAAATTATGCTGTAACCGGCCTTTATTTCTATGATTCAGAGATCGTTTCTATTGCACGTCAGGTTCGCCCTTCCGCACGAGGAGAATTGGAAATTACCTCAGTCAATAATATCTACCTTGAACGAGGCCTCCTGAATGTAGAACTTATGGGCCGGGGAATCGCATGGCTTGATACGGGGACTCACGATTCCCTGCTTGAAGCAAGCTCGTTTGTACAGGCCGTGGAGACACGTCAGGGCCTAAAGATTGCCTGCCTCGAAGAAATTGCGTGGCGTAATGGGTATATTTCTTCGGATGATGTGCGTCGTCTTGCTAAACCCATGGATAAAAATGGCTACGGACAATACCTTTATGAGCTGGTTGAAATGGGGGGAAAGATATGGAAGTAGTCGAAACCCCGATTGCCGGAGTCCTGCTCATCAAGCCCAGGATCTGGGGAGATGCTCGTGGCTACTTCGTCGAGACTTGGCAAAAGAAACGTTATGAAGACGCTGGAATAACGTTGCCCTTTATTCAGGACAATCACTCGAAATCAAGTCGAGGTATCCTGCGTGGTCTGCATTTTCAAAAAAATTTTCCGCAGGGAAAGCTGGCCAGCGTTTCATTCGGCAGTGTTTTTGACGTGGTCGTGGATATTCGTCGGGATTCGCCGACCTTCGGCCAGTGGTACGGCGTGGAGCTGACACAGGAAAACCAGTGGCAGCTCTGGATTGCCCCGGGACTTGCCCACGGCTTTGTCGTTACCAGCGAGATTGCTCACTTTCATTACAAGTGTACCGAGCTATACCACCCTGAAGATGAAGGCTCCATTTGCTGGAATGATCCGGAACTCAACATCGCATGGCCTATTGCCGCCCCCATGCTCTCGGCAAAGGACATGATTGCGCCTTCCTTTGCAGAACTAAAAAGAATGCTGTTTTCCTAAGTTACAGACAATCTTGTGCTAACAACGGATTATTTTCATGAAAATTCTTATCACTGGTGGCAAAGGAATGCTTGGTCGCACTTTGCGTGGGGAGTTTCGAGAACATGAAGTTGTTGTGGCCGGCTTACCTGAAGCCGATATTACCGATGCTGCTGGAATTGATGCTGTATGTAGATCCTGCAAGCCGGATGTGCTTATCCATTGCGCGGCCATGACCGATGTGGACAAATGTGAGACTTGCCCTGATATGGCTTGGAAAATCAATGCGGTCGGTTCCGCCAATGTGGCCTCAGCTTGCCAGCGTAACGGTATTAGACTCATCGCCATATCCACTGACTACGTTTTTTCAGGAGACTCTGAAAGACCGTATACCGAGTTTGATACGCCGACCGGCGGTATCAACGTTTATGGACAAAGTAAATGGGCAGGGGAGCAGGCTGTTCGTACGCACTGTCCGAATCATATTATTGTCCGTATTTCATGGCTCTATGGTCCCGGTGGCCCAAGCTTTGTGCACACTATGCTGAAACTAGCTGACGGCAGTCGTAATGTTCTGAAAGTCGTTAATGATCAGCATGGAAATCCGACAAGTACTTTTGCCGTCGTTAGAGCGCTTCGGGAGCTCCTCATACGTCCTGAGCTTGTCGGTACATTTCACCTGACATGCGAAGGAGAAGCGACTTGGTATGATTTTGCCCGCAGGATTTTTGAACTGGCTGGTAAATCGCAGAAGGTTGTTCCCTGCTCTTCAGCAGAGTACGTCACTCCGGCCCGTCGCCCGGCCAATTCCCGCTTGGAGAAAAAAATGCTTGCTCTCTATAACCTGCCTCCTATGCCGCACTGGGAAAGGGAGTTTGAGGAGTTCATGGTAAAAAATGAAAATGTACAGCTGTGTTAGGTAGCTATCGCTTTATGCATAATTTTATTATACAACGATAAGCACTTGCAAAATTCTGGATAATGGCGTTTATTTTTGATTTTACCTTATATTAGGTGACAAGTTGAACTTTGAAAATTAATAGGGCACACAGGGATGACTATGATCAATTTTAACGAGGCTCCGGTCTGTGGCACAGAGTTAGATCATATCAGGAACGCTATTGCCGATAGGCATATATGTGGTGACGGGACATTTACCAAGCAATGCAACAAGTTTCTGGAAGGCTATACTAAGTGTAAGAAGGCTTTACTTACGAATTCTTGTACGGCAGCCTTGGAAATGTCAGCTTTGCTACTTGATATTCAACCTGGAGATGAGGTTATTTGTCCCTCCTATACGTTTATAACAACAGCATCCTCTTTTGCTTTGCGCGGAGCAAAACTTGTTTTCGTCGATATTCGTGATGATACTTTGAATCTAGACGAAAGGCTTCTCGAAAAAGCCATCACTCCCAGCACAAAGGTCATTGTGCCCGTGCATTATGCCGGAGTCTGTGCTGAAATGGATACTATCAATGATATTGCAGCTGTCTATAATATTCATGTGGTTGAAGATGCAGCACAGGCCATAGGCAGTATATACAAGGGAAAAGTTGCCGGTACCATGTCTGATCTAGGTTGCTACTCTTTTCATGAAACAAAAAATATTTCCAGCGGCGAGGGAGGTGCTCTGATTGTCAATAATCCAGATCTTGTCGAATCTGCTGAGATAGTACGAGAAAAGGGAACGGATAGAAGTCGTTTTCTACGTGGTCAGATTGATAAATATACATGGCTTGCTCTTGGCTCGTCCTATCTTCCCAGTGATATGGTTGCGGCCTATCTGTTACCCCAGCTTGAAAAAATGGCTGAGATCAATAGTTACCGTAAGCACTTATGGCAGCGTTATTATGACGCCTTTAAATGCCTATCCGAATATGGCGTCTGTTTGCCATACTGCCCTGAAAACTGTGAGCAGAATGCTCATATGTTTTACCTGCGGTGTCCTGATCTGGAAACTCGTACAAGATTTATTTCCAGGATGAAAGAAAAGGAAATTTTGTGTGTTTTCCACTACATTCCTTTGCATTCATCACCTGCAGGTAAGAAGTATGGCAGAGCATGCGGCGAGTTAAATGTAACTAAGCATGTCAGTGATACATTAGTACGGCTACCATTGTTTTATGGTCTTAAAGATGAACAACAGGATTATATTATCGAACAGGTTTTCAAATTTTGGAGAGGATGATGTCCTTTTTGCAGTGGGAAAAGGACAAGCTAAAGCTTGGAAAGATAACTTTTTTTAAAGTTAAATCTTTTCAAGGGATGTTTGTATATTATTTTTTGGGCATTCCTGTATGGTGTAGAACTACATCTATAAGTCGCATCATATATGAATTTAAAAAAAATAAAAACTTCGATACTCGAAGTTTTGATAAAGAATTAGAGCGCATTATTCCTCCTGTAAAAACTATGAATAGTAGCCTATACACAACTAGGGTCTCCGTTCTAGCTACAGAATTATACGACAATGGAGGACATAGTAAGTGTATTCAGGATTTAATGAATATTCTAAATGATAAATATACACAATCTATATTTCTTACAAGTTGTTCTTCATCTTGGAAATATGCCCCACAAATAATGTCTTATATTAAAAAGTTTGCTTTAGTATCAGGAAAAGATATAGGAAACATACGATGGAAGAAAGATACTATAAATTTATTTTATGATATATGTAACTTTTCCCCAAAAGTTATTTTTGTTTTTATTCATCCTAATGATGTATATGGTACTTTATTGCTTTCAATGATTAAAAAATATACAAAAATAAAAGTATATTATTGTCCACATGCGTCACATTATCCAAATCTTGGAATAAGTTTTGCGGATATTATTTTGGAAGGGATGCCCTCTACTGCCTATATAACCCAGAAATTGCGAAAAAGTTTAAAAACTCATGTTTTTGGCATGGTCAGCAAAAGATTACAGGACTTCCCCATGTTTACTGCAGAAGAAATTTTAGCATGCAGGCGAAGCCTTGGTGTGAGCGATGCGGAAATTTGTACCATGTCTGGCGGAGCTTCCTATAAATTTTTTGATAGCGCGGATACATCAGAATATTTCAAGGTAATAAGGCAGTTGCTGGATAGAAATCAGAATGTTAAACATATAATTATTTCAAATTTTTCAGAAAAAGAGAAGACGATTATTGAAAATTTTTTTGAAGGCTCTAAAAGTCGAAATAGGCTCATTATTCATTCCCTGACTCCAGAGTATGAGCTGCTGTTTTCTTCCGCCGATGTCTTTATTGACAGTTTTCCAGTTTCTGCAGCATTGACCATGATTGATCTCATGCGACTGAAAGTTCCTGCTGTTGTTAAGATAAACAAAGAGAATGCACTCTTATCTTTTCATGAATATCAAAGGTCAAATTTTCCTTATATGTATGACAATAGTCAAGATTTTTTAGAAGGAACTGAAAAATTGATCTCCAGCAAAACATTGCGGGAAAGAGAAAAGGATGAAAATTATCGTTTTTATCTGGAAAGATATGAGGGGGAGTCGTGTAAGCTTCGGCTCTATAATCTTATAGATAATTCAGACAGGCTTGAAGCATATTATACCGTATTGAATCCAAAAGTTGTCTATCAGTTTAAAGGAATATTGGAATGAAAATAGTGAAAGCCGTTTGGGAAAAGCGCAATTTGGGTTATGATGCTTATGAAATTGTTTTGGACAAAAGGGATCTTAAAAAGGGGGCTGAAAGTATTTTAGAAGATTTGCGTGCACAAAATTTTTATCATGCATACGTTACTATTAAGATGCCCGTAGGAAACTTGAATGTTCTCCACGCACTGGAAGATGTCGGTTTTCGTTTTATGGAAACGCAACTTTATTTGAAAGATCATTTTGCACCATTAGAAACGCCGGATCAGATTAAAGAGTGGATGAACGGAGCAGAGCGGGTCACCGTGGAAAAAACGTGTGCGGCATGGGGCAGAGTCATAGACAAGATCACTCCCGGTATGTTTTCAACAGACAGGGTAAGTCTTGATCCTTTACTCGGTATGGATGTTGCCTGCATACGCTACAAAAATTGGTGCTGGGATCTTTTTGAAAAGCCGAACTCTTGGATGTGGCTTTTAAAGGTAGACGATAAGGAAATTTCTTTCGGCATCAATGTTCGTGATGAAAAAACTGGTGTAGAAGATGGTATATTAGGGGGTGTTTTTTCAGAACATCAAGGAGAAGGGTATGGTGTCTTTCAGATCTTAGATACCGCTCGTTCTGTAGAAGGAACAAAGACTGTTGTATCATCTAATAATTATTCTATGCTGCGTATTTATCAGAATTATGGAAGAATTATTTATAAGGAGCTTTATGTGCTGAGAAAGGTGTACAGTAAGGAGGATAAATAAAAATGAGTGAGTCTCACTTTTCTCATGTTCGCATAGCGGGTGTAAAAAGTGTTCTGCCTCAACACTTTATTGATATTGATGATGAGCTCGAATTCTTTGGAGGCTCTTCTAAAAAACTTGCCCGGGCAAAAAAGATGATGGGCTATGGGCGTCGCTATATAGCTGATGAAAATACAACTGTGACGGATCTTGCCGTAGATGCTGCAAGAAAGTTGATGAGTGAGATGTCTCTCGCAGCAGGGGACATAGAGCTTCTTATCTTTGTCAACCAAAAACCTGACTTCCCAGAGCCGTGTGATGCCTGTATAGCTCACGGAGAACTTGGTTTGAGGAAGTCTTGTCCTTCTTTGGATATAAATCTCGGCTGTTCGGGCTATGTACATGGCTTATGGATCGCCCATGCCATGATAGCAAGCGGAGCTGTAAGCAATTGTCTTTTGCTTGTCGGTGATCTCTGTGCCAGAGCCACGGATCAGACGAACAGAAAGGCTGCGCAAGTTTTTGGAGACGCTGCGTCTGCCACGTTCCTGAAAAGGACGGAAGAAGAACGGACCGCGACTTTCGTTATGGGATGTGACGGCAGCGGCTGGGATAAAATCATTCACCCGTTTGGCGGCATGCGTCTTCCATATGATGCTGCATCAATTGACTTATCTGTAGAAGATGCCGCGGGAAACAGGTGGACTGCCCAGCAGGGAATGATGAAGGGTGAAGATGTCTTTAATTTCACCATGGAAGTCGCCCCGTCTCTTCTGGCAGAAATTATTGCCGCAGCGGGATGGAAAAAAGAGGATGTGGATCTTTTTGCCATTCATCAGGCCAATAAGCAGATAGTGGAGAATGTCATAGAAAAAGCGGAAATTCCCGCGGAAAAAGCGCCTACTGATGTTTTTTCCAAGTATGCGAATAACTCCACCAATTCTGTAGTAATGGTGCTTTGCGATCAGCCCGAAAATGCGGAGCTGAAAAAAACGATTTTCTGCGCATTCGGCATCGGCCTTTCATGGGGAGCTACAGCCGTGGATCTTATAGGGCTGTATAATGGCGGTATCTCTACCTATGTTCCCCCGGTGAACAGAATGAACAGAGAGCAACAGATTGAACACTGGATTAAACACTTTAAAGGAGAATAACCATGACGCGTGATGAATTTCTTACGGAAATGCAGGATGTCCTTCAGACTGAAGAAACCCTCAGCTTTGAAACGGTGCTTGAAGAACTGGATGAATGGGACTCGCTTGCCGTGATGGCCACCATGGCCTTTCTGGACAAGAATTTCGGCGTGAAGACGAGTATTTCCGACTATTTGGATATAAAAACCTTGGAAGACATCGCAGTCAAGGCAGGTCTGTAACATGATTTCCTTTGCAGCAGAGCAGCGCTTCATCGTGACGGGGGCATCTTCGGGCATAGGCAGGGGCGTTGCCCTGTTGCTCAATGAGCTTGGCGCAACGGTTATCGGTATCGGACGCAATGAAGAGCGTTTGCAGGCCATGAAGGAAAAAGCCCGTTTCCCGGAGAATGTTTTTCTTGAACAGAAAGATCTTGTTGAAGATATCGCCGGATTGCCTTCCTATGTAAAGCAGCTCCGCGAAAAATACGGCAAGTTTCAGGGCATGGCATATTGCGCCGGTGTGGGTGGAATTCAGCCCCTTAGGTCAGTAGCTCTGTCTGCCATTCATAGTGTTTTCGATGTCAATTATTTTGCACCTGTGTTTATGGCAAAAGGATTTGCCGACAAGCGAAATAATAATGGAAACCGGAGTACTATGGTTTTTATTGCCTCAGCTGGGGGCATTCATTGTGATCCAGGTATGACCTCCTATGCAGGATCAAAGGGTGCACTTATTTCTACAATGCAATCTATTGCCCGCGAACTTGCACCTGCTGGACTTAGGGTCAATTGTGTATCTCCTACTTTGATTGAGACAGATATGGCAGATGACATTGCGCGTTCTTATGCAGAAGGAAAGTATCCTTTTGGTTTGGGCAAGGTCTCCGATGTCGCCAATGTCGTAGTCTTTCTTCTTTCTGAACAGTCCAAATGGATAACGGCTCAGAACTATATTATTGATTGTGGAGTAATATAACCCATGTCCAGAACAAGGTTTGAACATGTCAAAATCAGCGGCATAACCTGCGTTGTTCCGGAGGATTTCATTCGCATTGATGATGAGCTGGCGTTCTTTAATAACGATGTGAAACTTCTGGAGCGGAATAAGAAAATCCTCGGTCTCGGCAAACGCCATGTGGCGGATGAACGTACTACCAATTCCGATCTTTGCGAAGCGGCAGCCCGAGAACTTCTTTCTGCCCTGAATGTCGACAAGGACAGCATAGATGCTCTTATTGTAGTGTCCACATCGCACGATTACCACTATCCCGCCTCTGCCTGCGTTATTCAAGGACGTCTCGCTCTCAGTGAGAATTGTACGTGTTTTGATATTTCTGGTCTTGCATGTTCTGCCTATGTTCACGGATTGCTGACGGCCCATTCCCTTATTTCCGGTGGGGGAGCAAAGAAGTGCCTTGTGCTTGCTGGCGATATTACGAGTCGCCATTCCGACAGACGTAACCGTAATTCCAATATGTTGTTCGGCGATGCAGGAACGGCCACGCTTCTTGAGTATACGGACGAACTTCGTCCCTCGTTTTTTATCACGGGTACTCGCGGCACATGTTGGAATAAACTCATTGCTCCGGCTGGCGGTTACAGTCTGCCCATGTTCTCGGATATTGCCGGATTGGAAATTACAGACGCTACGGGTAATGTGTGGCGGCTCTGCGATGACATCATGAAGGGACTTGACGTGTTTAAGTTCACGACGGATGTGGGGCCAAAAGGTATCAAAGATATTCTTGAATTTTCTGGCAAAAGCATGGAATACATAGATTATTTTGCCTTTCACCAAGCCAATAAGCAGATTGTACGTACTGTGGCCATGTATGCCGGAGTTCCTGGGGACAAGTATTCTGCAGAGACCTTTTCACAATATGGAAACTGTGGTTCTGCAGCAGTGACTGTTGATATATGTCGTCAGCTCAGTCAGAAACCTGCAAAGAATGTCTGTCTGGCTACATTTGGAGTAGGACTTTCGTGGGGGTTCTGTCTTGTTGATATGGAAGGAGCATACATCTCTCCTGTACATCTCCATCATACTCCTGCCGGTAACATGAATCGTCAGCAAAAGATTGACTACTGGATATCCTACTTTAAGGAAGGGAATAATGCTTAAGGGAAGAACTGCCTTCATCACCGGCACCAACAGGGGGATAGGCAAGGCTCTTGTGGCAGAATTCGCTCGCAACGGGGCTGATGTTATTGCTCATGCCCGCCGTGAGACGCCGGAGTTCCTTTCCATGCTGGAAGAAATTGCCTCAAAATATAGTGTCAAGGTCTCTCCGTTGTTTTTTGATATGACGAACAGCGAGGCGATGAAGACAGCAGTTCGCGGACTTATTTCCTCCAGAATCCCTGTGGATATCCTTGTGAACAACGCCGGCGTGGCCCACGGTGGCCTGTTTCAGATGACCGGAATGTCTAAGGTTCGTGAAGTTTTCGATAGCAATCTGTTTTCTATGATGGAACTGACGCAACTTCTTTTGCGGTACATGATGCGTCGACGTCATGCTTCCATCATCAATTTGGGATCCGTACTCGGTCTCGATATGCCGGTGGGAAGCTGTGCATATGGTCTTTCCAAGGCTGCAGTCATGGCCTTTACCCGAACGCTTGCTGCAGAATGCGGTCATTTGAGAATACGTGTCAACGCCGTCGCTCCAGGGCTTGTGGATACAGAAATGGCAGATCAGATGGAATCCAAGGCAGAAGAAGCCATGATAGCTCAGTGTGCCATGAAACGGCGTGCAAAACCGGAAGAAATAGCGAAGATGGTGGTCTTTCTTGCTTCCGAGGAGTCTTCCTTTGTGAACGGTCAGATCATACGCATAGACGGCGGCAAAGTCTGAGGGGAAATCGATGGATACGAAGGAAATGCGTAAAGATCTCCTGAAGATGGCCCTTGCGGCTAAATCTCAGGGTGCTCATATGGGCGGTTCGCTTTCTCTGGTTGAGATTATGGCGGCACTCTATGGGGGTACCATGTCTTTTGCTCCTGATGCCCCTCAGGCTGAATATCGTGACCGCCTTATTCTAAGCAAGGGGCATGGAGTGATGGCACAGTATGCGGCCTTGAAGCAGGTAGGTCTGCTCTCGGAAGATGAGCTTCTTACCTATAAGGCCAACGGCTCTTACGTCAGTGCTCATCCCTCCGTGAACCCTGGTCTGGGAATCGACTTTGCGAGTGGCAGTCTGGGGCAGGGGCTTTCCCAAGGGGTCGGCGTTGCGCTGGCTCTGTATAAAAAAGGTAATGAAAGTTCACGTGTCTTCGTTATTCTCGGCGATGGTGAGTGTGACGAAGGTTCGGTTTGGGAAGCTGCCATGACAGCCTCTCACTATAGACTTGCCAATATTGTTGCCGTTATCGACAGAAATCGCCTTCAGTATGACGGAAATACAGAGGAAGTGCTAGCTCTGACTGATTTTTGGGCCAAATGGAAGGCGTTCGGATGGGATGTTGTTACCGTTGACGGACATGATGTGCAAGCCCTGAAGGAGGCATTCCGTATGCATACGGAAAAACCTTTGGCTGTGATCGCTGAGACGGTAAAAGGTAAGGGATTTTCTTTTATGGAGAACATGCCTCAGTGGCACAACGGAATTGTCACACAGCGGTTGTATGAGCAGGGAATGGCAGAAGTGGAGGCGGTCGAATGATCGATTTTACTTCGATGAACATCAGAATTTGGTCTCGTCTCGGTTCCTGCGGCGCGTTTGGACAGGCTGCGCTGGTACTACCTGAAGTGGAGCCCCGCACGGTTATTCTTACCGCTGATCTCTGTTCGTTTTCCGGTCTGGAACGTTTTAAGGGGCAGTATCCTGACAGACTATACAACGTAGGTATTGCTGAACAGAACATGGTCGGCATTGCGGCTGGTTTCGCCAGGGAGGGATTCGTTCCCTTTGCTACGACCTATGCGACGTTTGCTTCCATGCGCAGTGCCGATCAGGTGAAGGTAAATATGGGGTATATGGGCCTGCCTATAAAACTCGTGGGGCTTACAGCAGGCTTTTCTGTTGGGGTACTCGGTCCAACCCATATGAGTCTGGAAGATCTTGCTATCATGCGCGCTCTGCCCAACGTGGTTATTCTTTCCCCGGCGGACTGCACGGCTACGGTGAAGGCTACAATTGCGGCAGCCGGAATTGACGCTCCGGTTTACCTTCGTCTCACGGGTAGCATGAACAATCCCATTGTTTATAAGGAAGATTTCGACTTCGAGATCGGTAAGGCCATAGAGCTTCGTCAAGGTGACGATGTCGCCATCATTGCCACGGGCAGCATGGTTCATTGTGCCTTAAAGGCAGCCGAACACCTTGAAGCTATGGGCATTTCGGCTTCGGT
>UMIQ01008702.1_pt1 | contig 17608 bp, 18 predicted proteins | sample 1965851 | NCBI WGS metagenome assembly UMIQ01 (sample SAMEA4836129, study PRJEB28245) | human gut metagenome | biome: gut microbiome; material: fecal sample | place: Denmark | collected 2008 | reverse complement strand
GCGAAATTAACCGGCCTGAGCAATGTCCCAGCTTTAATCGCTGCAGCTCAACAGGCTGATGAAAGTGCCGAGCCAGTTTGGTTTCTGCCTTATCTTTCCGGCGAGCGTACGCCACACAATAATCCCCAGGCGAAGGGGGTTTTCTTTGGTTTGACTCATCAACATGGCCCCAATGAACTGGCGCGAGCAGTGCTGGAAGGCGTGGGTTATGCGCTGGCAGATGGCATGGATGTCGTGCATGCCTGCGGTATTAAACCGCAAAGTGTTACGTTGATTGGGGGCGGGGCGCGTAGTGAGTACTGGCGTCAGATGCTGGCGGATATCAGCGGTCAGCAGCTCGATTACCGTACGGGGGGGGATGTGGGGCCAGCACTGGGCGCAGCAAGGCTGGCGCAGATCGCGGCGAATCCAGAGAAATCGCTCATTGAATTGTTGCCGCAACTACCGTTAGAACAGTCGCATCTACCAGATGCGCAGCGTTATGCCGCTTATCAGCCACGACGAGAAACGTTCCGTCGCCTCTATCAGCAACTTCTGCCATTAATGGCGTAAACGTTATCCCCTGCCTGACCGGGTGGGGGATAATTCACATCTATATATCTCAGTAATTAATTAATATTTAGTATGAATTTATTCTGAAAATCATTTGTTAATGGCATTTTTCAGTTTTGTCTTTCGTTGGTTACTCGTAATGTATCGCTGGTAGATATGGAGATCGTTATGAAAACCTCAAAGACTGTGGCAAAACTATTATTTGTTGTCGGGGCGCTGGTTTATCTGGTTGGGCTATGGATCTCATGCCCATTGTTAAGTGGAAAAGGCTATTTTCTTGGCGTGTTAATGACAGCAACTTTTGGCAACTATGCATATCTTCGCGCAGAAAAACTCGGGCAACTGGATGATTTTTTTACCCATATCTGCCAGTTAGTTGCGTTAATCACTATCGGTCTCTTGTTTATCGGTGTTTTAAACGCACCTATCAATACTTATGAAATGGTGATCTATCCCATCGCCTTTTTTGTCTGCTTGTTTGGTCAAATGCGTTTGTTTCGCTCGGCATGAGCAACATAAAGCTCTTACATATTCAGGAATGAAAGGAATACTGTGATGGACAACAAAATATCAACCTATTCACCGGCCTTTAGTATTGTGTCATGGATAGCTCTCGTTGGTGGTATCGTTACCTATCTGTTAGGGCTATGGAATGCAGAGATGCAGTTAAATGAAAAAGGATATTATTTTGCCGTACTGGTATTAGGACTGTTTTCTGCGGCGTCTTATCAAAAGACCGTTCGGGACAAGTATGAAGGCATACCGACCACTTCCATTTATTATATGACCTGCCTGACTGTCTTTATTATCTCTGTTGCATTACTGATGGTAGGTCTGTGGAATGCGACATTATTACTCAGCGAAAAAGGTTTTTATGGACTGGCTTTCTTCTTAAGCTTGTTTGGTGCAGTAGCGGTGCAGAAAAATATTCGTGATGCCGGAATAAACCCACCAAAAGAAACACAGGTTACCCAGGAAGAATACAGCGAATAACTCACGTAAGCCCGGTCAGTCCAATGTGACCGGGCTTTTACTTAACTCACTAATCTGTTTCTGTCGATTCGTTGTACCAGCATAGAAAGTAACAAACTCGCTGCCAACGTCGCGCAAAAGATCCAAATAATATCCAGTATTGGCCAATTTTTAAGCTCAATTCCCCGGGTGCGCAGCGCATGGATAATCAAGGCGTGGAATCCGTATATACCCAACGAATGGCGTGAGATTAAGCCAAGTCCGCGAATGGTACGCGTATCCAGCGTGTTTTTAATCAGAGTCAATAGCGCGATTGCGCAGATAAAAACCATCGGCCCACAGTAAAGATACCAGGTATCGGCAAAATTTCCGCGCCACTGCAATTCATATAATGTCCCGCGAGAGATAATAAAAACCCCCGTCACAAACAGTACTGCGCTCACCCACGACAGTGCTTTATGCTGCGTGTCCATCATCCCTATAGCGCGGCCCAACATGCCATACAGAATGTAGTAAAAAGTATCGCCATTGATATATAAGTTAATTGGCAGCCATTCAAAACCGTCGATTTTCTGCGGCACGGTGTTTGGGTTAGCGATGATACCAATCACTACCATTAGTACCAGCAACATTTTTCCGCCGACGTTCTTCACCTGAATCAGCGGTGAAACCAGATAAATCACCGCAATCGCGAAGAAAAACCATAAGTGGTAAAACACTGGCTTTTGCAGCAGGTTTTTCAGCGCTAACTCCACATTGATGGAGGTAAATAGTGCAATGTAGAGCAGCGCGATTGCGCTATAAAAAAACAGACATAAGCCGATACGCAAGAAATGGCGCGGCTGGGCGCTGCGTTCGCCAAAAAAGAGATAGCCGGATATCATGAAAAATAGCGGCACGCTGACACGAGAGGCAGAATTCAGAACATTGGCGATATCCCAGGTGACGGGGCTAACACTATGAGCATTGGTCACATACCAGGTAGTGGTGTGAATCATCACCACCATTAAACACGCTATCCCTCGCAGGTTATCAATCCAGTAAATTTTGGGCTGCATCTGTGTCTCTGTATCTGGTTAAAAAAAGTCTGACCGATAAATCATTCAGTTGGCACACTGGAATAATCTGAGTTTTATCACTACAGCTTATAGAGGCTTAAGGAAATTCGTAAGATATCAGCCACTATACCGATATAAATAATAAGACTCACCTGCAAACCAGACGGTAATTTAATGATGATGAACGCTTTCTTTCCGGCAATGGCGCTTATGGTGCTAGTGGGTTGTTCTACACCACCACCAGAACAGAAAGCTCAAAGGGTGAAAGTTGATCCCATTCGGTCATTGAATATGGAAGCGTTATGCAAGGATCAGGCGGCAAAACGTTATAACACCGGCGAGCAAAAAATCGACGTCACCGCCTTCGAACAGTTCCAGGGAAGCTATGAAATGCGCGGTTATACCTTCCGTAAAGAGCAGTTTGTCTGTTCTTTTGACGCGGATGGCCATTTTTTGCATCTTTCCATGCGTTAAGCCCTGCTTTTTCCCGTTTCGTACTGTATATCTTCCATCCAGCGGGTATACTGATCCCTTCCTTTAAATCCACACGTATCCAGCACGAAATAATATGCAAAAGTTTGATACCAGGACCTTCCAGGGCTTGATCCTGACCTTACAGGATTACTGGGCTCGCCAGGGCTGCACCATTGTTCAACCATTGGACATGGAAGTCGGCGCGGGAACCTCTCACCCAATGACCTGTCTGCGCGCGCTGGGGCCAGAACCGATGGCGGCTGCTTATGTTCAGCCTTCTCGTCGCCCGACCGATGGTCGCTACGGCGAAAACCCCAACCGTTTACAGCACTACTATCAGTTCCAGGTGGTCATTAAGCCATCGCCGGACAATATTCAGGAGCTGTACCTCGGTTCTCTGAAAGAGCTGGGCATGGACCCGACTATTCACGACATCCGTTTCGTGGAAGATAACTGGGAAAACCCGACGCTGGGTGCCTGGGGACTGGGCTGGGAAGTGTGGCTGAACGGCATGGAAGTGACGCAGTTCACTTACTTCCAGCAGGTTGGTGGTCTGGAGTGTAAACCGGTTACCGGCGAGATCACCTACGGTCTGGAACGTCTGGCCATGTACATTCAGGGCGTAGACAGCGTTTACGACCTGGTCTGGAGCGACGGCCCGCTGGGTAAAACCACCTACGGCGACGTGTTCCATCAGAACGAAGTGGAGCAGTCCACTTACAACTTCGAATACGCGGATGTGGACTTCCTGTTCACCTGCTTCGAGCAGTACGAGAAAGAAGCGCAGCAGCTGCTGGCGCTGGAAAATCCGCTGCCGCTGCCAGCCTACGAGCGTATTCTGAAAGCCGCCCACAGCTTCAACCTGCTGGATGCGCGTAAAGCCATCTCCGTCACCGAGCGTCAGCGCTACATTCTGCGCATTCGCACCCTGACCAAAGCAGTGGCAGAAGCATACTACGCTTCCCGTGAAGCCCTCGGCTTCCCGATGTGCAACAAAGATAAGTAAGAGGCGGCTATGTCTGAGAAAACTTTTCTGGTGGAAATCGGCACTGAAGAGCTGCCACCAAAAGCACTGCGCAGCCTGGCTGAGTCCTTTGCTGCGAACTTTACTGCGGAGCTGGATAACGCTGGCCTCGCACACGGCACCGTTCAATGGTTTGCTGCTCCGCGTCGTCTGGCGCTGAAAGTAGCTAACCTGGCGGAAGCGCAACCGGATCGTGAAATCGAAAAACGCGGCCCGGCGATTGCCCAGGCGTTCGACGCTGAAGGCAAACCGAGCAAAGCGGCAGAAGGTTGGGCGCGTGGTTGCGGTATTACCGTTGACCAGGCTGAGCGTCTGACTACCGATAAAGGCGAATGGCTGCTGTATCGCGCCCATGTGAAGAGCGAAAGCACCGAAGCACTGCTGCCGAATATGGTTGCGACTTCTCTGGCGAAACTGCCGATCCCGAAACTGATGCGTTGGGGCGCAAGCGACGTGCACTTCGTGCGTCCGGTGCACACCGTGACCCTGCTGCTGGGCGACAAAGTCATTCCGGCAACCATTCTGGGCATTCAGTCCGATCGCGTGATTCGCGGCCACCGCTTTATGGGCGAGCCGGAATTCACCATCGATAACGCCGATCAGTATCCGGAAATTCTGCGTGAGCGTGGGAAAGTCATCGCCGATTACGAAGAACGTAAGGCGAAGATTAAAGCCGATGCCGAAGAAGCAGCGCGTAAGATTGGCGGTAACGCTGACTTAAGCGAAAGCCTGCTGGAAGAAGTGGCTTCGCTGGTGGAGTGGCCGGTCGTTCTGACCGCAAAATTCGAAGAGAAATTCCTCGCGGTGCCGGCTGAAGCGCTGGTTTACACCATGAAAGGTGACCAGAAATACTTCCCGGTGTATGCGAACGACGGCAAACTGCTGCCGAACTTTATCTTCGTTGCCAACATCGAATCGAAAGATCCGCAGCAGATTATCTCCGGTAACGAGAAAGTCGTTCGTCCGCGTCTGGCGGATGCCGAGTTCTTCTTCAACACCGACCGTAAAAAACGTCTTGAAGATAACCTGCCGCGCCTGCAAACCGTGTTGTTCCAGCAACAGTTGGGGACGCTGCGCGACAAAACTGACCGCATCCAGGCGCTGGCTGGCTGGATTGCTGAACAGATTGGCGCTGACGTTAACCACGCTACCCGTGCGGGTCTGCTGTCTAAGTGCGACCTGATGACCAACATGGTCTTCGAGTTCACCGACACCCAGGGCGTTATGGGGATGCACTATGCGCGTCACGATGGCGAAGCGGAAGATGTCGCGGTGGCGCTGAATGAGCAGTATCAGCCGCGTTTTGCTGGTGATGACCTGCCGTCCAACCCAGTAGCTTGTGCGCTGGCGATTGCTGACAAGATGGATACCCTGGCGGGTATCTTCGGTATCGGTCAGCATCCGAAAGGCGACAAAGACCCGTTTGCGCTGCGTCGTGCCGCGCTTGGCGTGCTGCGAATTATCGTTGAGAAGAACCTCAACCTTGATCTGCAAACGCTGACCGAAGAAGCGGTGCGTCTGTATGGCGATAAGCTGACTAATGCCAACGTAGTTGATGATGTTATCGACTTTATGCTCGGTCGCTTCCGCGCCTGGTATCAGGACGAAGGTTATACCGTTGACACCATCCAGGCGGTACTGGCGCGTCGTCCGACTCGTCCGGCTGATTTCGATGCCCGTATGAAAGCGGTATCGCATTTCCGTACCCTGGATGCAGCTGCTGCACTGGCGGCGGCGAACAAACGTGTATCTAACATTCTGGCGAAATCTGACGAAGTGCTGAGCGACCGCGTGAATGCCTCTACCCTGAAAGAGCCGGAAGAAATTAAACTGGCGATGCAGGTTGTGGTGCTACGTGACAAGCTGGAGCCGTACTTTACGGAAGGTCGTTACCAGGATGCGCTGGTCGAACTGGCTGAGCTGCGTGAACCGGTTGATGCTTTCTTCGATAAAGTGATGGTCATGGTTGATGACAAAGAATTGCGTATCAACCGTCTGACCATGCTGGAGAAACTGCGCGAACTGTTCCTGCGCGTTGCGGATATTTCGCTGTTGCAATAATAACGCCGTTATTAAATAGCCTGCCATCTGGCAGGCTTTTTTTATCGCTAAATAATACAGCAACCTTTAATAATCTTCTGCTGAATAAAGATTATCTCATATATTAATTTTATGAGATTTTTTTAGGATTATATCAAGGAGAAGAAACAAACTTATTAAGCTAGAATAGCCACGGGTGCTTGAGACTGTTTGTCTCAGGTATTCACCGAAAGGCAGACAGAGAAAAGCCCCACCTGACTATAAATCAAAGTTTGTACTGACCCCAAAAAGTTGGACAGTTAAACACGAGGCATATAGGTCTGATTCCGATATTCAATTGGAGTCAGACCTTTTAATTTCAGGCTAATTCTTCTGCTGTTGTAGTATTCAATATATTCCGTAACAGCATCCTTCAGTTCGCTTATATTACTGAACTCATCAAGATAAAAACACTCCGACTTTAAGGTTCCAAAGAAACACTCCACCACAGCATTATCCAGACAATTGCCTTTTCTGGACATGCTTTGTTTAATACCATGTTCTTTAAGGATATTTTGATATCTTCTCATACGATACTGCCATCCCTGGTCAGAGTGCAGAACAGGATGCTCGTGAGGATTAAGCTTTTTGAATGCCTGATCGAGCATATTCTCAACCATGTTCATCACTGGTCTTTCCGAAAGGCTGTAAGAAATAACTTCGTTGTTGAAGAGATCTATTACTGGAGACAAATACAGCTTGCGCCCATTGACTGCAAATTCAGTAACATCGGTAACCCACTTCTCGTTTGGCCGCGTAGCCTTGAAATCTCTTTGGAGAACATTAGGGGCGGTTTGCCCTACCTCTCCTCTGTAAGAGCGGTATCGCTTGACCTTAATCGCTGCTTTAAGTGAGAGGGTTCCCATCAGGCGCTGAACAGCTTTATGGTTAATCTGTTTCCCTTCTCGATGAAGAGACAGCGTTACCCTACGGTATCCGTATCGGCCTCTATTCTCGTGATAAATCTCACTAATACGCTTTTTAACGTCCGCATACTTGTCAGGCTTGCTGAGAGCCTTTAGATGATAATAAAACGTACTGCGCGGTATCTCCGCAGCCCTGAGAAGCTCATCAAGAGGATAAAACTGCCTTAGCTCGTTGAGTACTTTCACTTTTTCGTGGGATGAGCTAAGGCTTTCAGCTTTTTTAGATACATAAGCCGCGTTTCAAGAAATCGAACTTGCCTTTCAAGATCCTCAATGCGTCGGTCTTTTGACAGCTCCAATGCTGATGCCGCTTTTTCTGGATCAACTGATATTGCAATGTTTCTTTTGGTGCCAATCTTGAGCGCGCGTAAACCAGCTTCTCCGCGCTCTTCATAGACCTTCAGCCACCTGGCTACAGAACCACTACCAGCAAGCATAAAGTGAGCAGCAGCCTGATTAAGGGACATGTGCTGCTCGATCACAGCTTTCACGACCTTAATACGCAACTCTGGATCAGCACTAACGCCTTTAGGTTTGTGAATTAAACCTTTTTCTCCATGTTTTTCATAGAGGGCAACCCATGTCCTGACCTGGGTTCGGGGGACACCAAAACGTGCCGAGATGATCCTGTAACCATCATCAGTTGTGAAGTAGTGATTCACGACTTCAAGGCGCTTTTCAAAAGGGTATTTTGGCTTTGACATATTAGGGGCTATTCCATTTCATCGTCCAACAAAATGGGTGCAGTACATACTCGTTGGAAATCAACACAGGAGGCTGGGAATGCCGCAGAAATATAGATTACTTTCTTTAATAGTGATTTGTTTCACGCTTTTATTTTTCACCTGGATGATAAGAGATTCACTGTGTGAATTGCATATTAAACAGGAGAGTTATGAGCTGGCGGCGTTTTTAGCCTGCAAATTGAAAGAGTAAGAGTCTTCGGCGGGAAATTATTCCCGCCTTACTTACGGCGTTGCGCATTCTCATTGCACCCAAATTTATTCTTCACAAAAATAATAATAGATTTTATTACGCGATCGATTATTTATTTCCTGAAAACAAATAAAAAAATCCCCGCCAAATGGCAGGGATCTTAGATTCTGTGCTTTTAAGCAGAGATTACAGGCTGGTTACGTTACCAGCTGCCGGGCCTTTAGCGCCGCTTTCGATGGTGAAGGACACTTTCTGACCTTCGTCCAGAGATTTGTAACCATCGTTCTGGATAGCAGAGAAGTGTACGAACACATCTTTAGAGCCATCGTCAGGAGTGATGAAGCCGAAGCCTTTGTCAGCGTTGAACCATTTTACGATACCAGTCATTTTACCGGACATAGTGTATTACCTTTAATAATTAAGTGTGCCTTTCGGCGATATGGCGTGCTTTACAGATTTTGAAGCGTTAAAGGAATGTGCACTACGAGGGGTATCAACGATAACTCTTGAAGGGACTTGCCTTACTACACTGCTTTAATGGTCTGTACGTCAAACCGTTGATGTGCATTAAGCCACGCATTGGCGGGTGATGCAACAATTATTTTTCATATTTATGATTAATCGGTTGGAAAACGGTCCTGTCATCAGGACCGTAAACAGCAATAAAGTGGATAAAAGTCTATTCCATCAACTGCTTACTTAATGCCGGGTTGGCTTGAATCAAACGCATCAATTTTAGTTCGGCACTTGAAGGCTTCACGCGTCTGGATTCCCATTCCTTTACCATGGCGACTGATACGCCCAAAACCCGGGCGAAATCATCGATTTTTAATCCTGTCCCTTTTCGTAACTGCTCAATTTCGGTACAGGACGTTGTTCTGTGCGTCAGGGTAATTTTCTGCGTTTCATCTTTAAAAACAATCTGTTCCAGGCTGCTCAACAGCTCATGCATTGGATCTTTATATTCCATTGAAAACTCCTCAAATCACACTGCGGGATCGTGAATTGCATCGAAGCTCATTAAGAATAGTCGGGAAAAGCAGACACAGCGGGGTGAAGTCAGGGCATGCTCTGGCTATGATTCGATTCAGCCTGTCATTTAGCGTGACTTATAGCCACCTAACGATCTGATAAATGCCGATATATCTCTTACCACTCCTGTTTTGTAAAGATTTCGAAAATCTAACCTTCTGCGAAGGCGTAAATCTCTGGCTACAAAAAAGGCAACGGCACTATCATTTTTTAACAATGAAACAACAAATTAACCTTGTTTCATTTTCTCCATGATTTTACCAGGAAGATTACGTAGAAAGGGTATCCTGCAAGCCTGTCCTGGACTATCCTTGTCACGTCAGACACGCGTGTGTCGTTGTGCGCTTTTTTTGGGTGAAAGGAGTAAGAAAATGGCGACAGGAAAGTCCTGCTCTCGCTGGTTTGCGCCTCTTGCGGCGTTATTAATGGTAGTTAGCCTGAGTGGGTGTTTTGATAAAGAAGGCGATCAGCGTAAAGCGTTTATCGACTTCCTGCAGAATACAGTGATGCGTAGCGGTGAACGTCTACCAACCCTGACTGCCGATCAGAAAAAACAGTTTGGTCCTTTTGTCTCTGATTACGCGATTCTGTATGGTTATTCTCAGCAGGTGAATCAGGCGATGGATTCCGGTCTGCGCCCGGTTGTAGACAGCGTTAACGCAATTCGCGTACCGCAGGATTACGTTACGCAAAGCGGTCCGCTGCGTGAAATGAACGGTTCGCTGGGTGTGCTGGCGCAACAACTGCAAAATGCGAAGTTGCAGGCCGATGCTGCGCACTCTGCGCTAAAACAGAGCGATGATTTGAAACCGGTCTTTGATCAGGCATTCACCAAAGTGGTAACGACGCCAGCTGATGCATTGCAACCGTTGATTCCGGCGGCACAAACTTTCACGCAACAACTGGTGATGGTTGGAGACTACATTGCTCAGCAAGGTACTCAGGTGAGCTTTGTCGCAAATGGCATCCAGTTCCCGACTTCACAGCAGGCAAGTGAATATAACAAACTGATTGCGCCATTACCGGCACAGCATCAGGCGTTTAATCAGGCCTGGACTACAGCAGTTACTGCAACCCAATAAAGAGTAAAAGCCCGAGCGATTATCGGGCTTTACTCTACGCAGTCGCGGCTTAGTCCGCGACGTGCGGATTCACACAGTTCTTCTCAACCTTTCCTTGTAACGCATCAATCAAATTATCCACGGCACAGGCGGCCATGCCATAACGCGTCTCATGGGTGGCAGATCCAATATGCGGTACTGCGACGACGTTGGCCATTGAGAGCAACGGCGAATCTACGGACAGTGGCTCTTGTTCGAAGACATCCAGCCCGGCAGCGTGAATTTCGCCTTTCTGCAATGCTGCGATCAGTGCATTTTCGTCAACCACCGGGCCACGTCCGGCATTAATGAAAATGGCGGAGGATTTCATTTTGGCGAATTGTTCTGCGCCAAACAGATGATGCGTCTCATCAGTTAACGGCAGGATCAGGCAAACGAAATCTGACTCTTGTAACAGAGTATCCAAATCGCAGTAGCGGGCGTTGAAGCGTTCTTCTGCTTCTTTATGGTGGCGGCGCGCGTTATAGAGGATGGGCATGTTGAAGCCAAAGTGCGCACGTTGTGCCAGCGCCATGCCGATCCGTCCCATCCCGACAATGCCCAGTGTTTTATGGTGAACGTCAGTGCCGTACCAGTCCGGGCCTATGCTCGCGGTCCATTCGCCTGCTTTTACCCGTTCTGCTACCTCCACAACCCGACGAGCGGTAGACAACACCAGCGCCATCAGCGTATCGGCGACGGTTTCTGTTAATACGGTTGGCGTGTGCATCAGCAGAATTTTTCGGGCGGTAAGCGCATCGACATCAAAATTGTCATAGCCGACGGAGATCGTTGATGTGGCACGCAGTTTCGGCATTTTTTCCAGCAATGCGGCATCAACATTCTCGTTTGAACCCAGTAAACCTTCAGCTTCGGCAAAAATTGCTGCATTTTGTTCGACGGTTTGTGGGCTGAGGTTTGCCACCTGGTGAACGGTGAAATGCTCTTGCAGGCGTTGCAGTAAATCATCAGGTAAGGCTTTGTAGAGGATAACGGACGGCTTCATGCTTCTCTCCATTCACTGATAAGGCGATCACCTTAGCCTGAAATATGATGAAGGAAAACTGAAGAATGCCAGGTGATTTCTGCATCACCTGGCATGAAAGGGATTACAGCGGGCTTAAGGTAATTTCTACACGGCGGTTTTGCGCCTTACCTTCTGCGGTGCTGTTGCTGGCGATTGGGTTAGCCGGGCCAAGGCCCTGAGTACGGATGCGGCTGGCGTCCACGCCCTGGGTGATCAACGCGCTGGCAACGGAATCCGCACGCTGCTGGGAGAGACGCATGTTCAGGTCGTGACCCCCCGTGCTGTCGGTATAACCAATCACGTTAACCGCCGTTTTCGGATACTCTTTCAGCACCATTGCCACGCCGGTCAGGGTGTTAGCGCCTGCCGGTTTCAGAGTCGCGCTGCTGCTGTCGAAGGTCACATTGTTCGGCATATTGAGGATAATGTTATCCCCGCTGCGGGTTACGCTAACACCAGTGCCGCGCATTTTGTCGCGCAGCTTCGCTTCCTGCACATCCATGTAATAACCAACGCCGCCGCCCAGAGCTGCGCCTGCTGCTGCGCCAATCAGCGCGCCTTTACCGCGATCTTTCTTCGAAGAAGAGAGCGCACCAATACCCGCGCCCACGAGAGAGCCCAGACCTGCGCCGATAGCAGATTTACCTGCTTCGCGTTCGCCGGTGTAAGGGTTAGTTGTGCAGCCAGATACCGCCAGAGCGCCACTCACTACGGCGGCAATAAGATAAACACGTTTCTTCATTGTTAATCCTTAATAACCTTTTTATTCTTTGCCACGGGTTCCGTGGCGGGAGATTATGCCGCGTGAACATGAAGATTATTCCTGGGAATACTCGGAAATTTGTAAGTAATATTTAACTGCTCAATACATCTAACCTTTCAGGAGTCTTCGGTTTGGCCAACTCATCCTCACGATATTCCGTTCTGACTGCCGCCCACTGGGGGCCCATGCTGGTTGAAACCGACGGCGAAACCGTGTTTAGCTCGCGTGGCGCGTTAGCCACAGGAATGGAAAACGCCTTGCAGAGCGCGGTTCGCGACCAGGTTCACAGCAATACGCGGGTACGATTTCCAATGGTGCGCAAAGGCTTTCTCGCGTCACCGGAAAACCCGCAAGGCATTCGTGGGCAGGATGAATTTGTTCGCGTGAGTTGGGATGAGGCGCTGGATCTTATTCACCAACAACATAAACGCATTCGTGAGGCTTATGGTCCGGCATCGATTTTTGCTGGTTCCTACGGCTGGCGTTCAAACGGCGTGCTGCATAAGGCCTCGACATTATTACAACGCTATATGGCGCTGGCAGGCGGTTATACCGGGCATCTGGGGGATTATTCGACCGGCGCGGCACAGGCGATCATGCCGTATGTCGTGGGTGGTAGCGAAGTTTATCAACAGCAGACCAGTTGGCCGCTGGTGCTGGAACATAGCGATGTCGTGGTGCTGTGGAGTGCTAATCCACTCAATACGCTGAAAATTGCGTGGAATGCATCCGATGAGCAGGGGCTTTCTTACTTTTCTGCACTGCGTGACAGTGGGAAAAAGCTGATCTGCATTGATCCAATGCGATCGGAAACCGTCGATTTCTTTGGCGATAAAATGGAGTGGGTGGCACCGCACATGGGCACCGATGTTGCGCTGATGCTGGGGATCGCCCATACGCTGGTGGAAAATGGTTGGCACGACGAAGCGTTTCTGGCGCGTTGCACCACAGGTTATGCCGTCTTCGCCTCTTATTTGCTGGGCGAGAGTGACGGAATAGCGAAAACCGCCGAATGGGCAGCAGAGATTTGTGGTGTTGGCGCAGCGAAAATCCGCGAGCTGGCGGCTATTTTCCACCAAAATACCACCATGCTGATGGCAGGCTGGGGAATGCAGCGCCAACAGTTTGGTGAGCAAAAACACTGGATGATCGTCACGCTGGCAGCAATGTTGGGGCAAATCGGCACACCCGGCGGCGGTTTTGGTCTTTCTTACCATTTTGCCAATGGTGGTAACCCCACGCGGCGTTCTGCGGTGCTCTCTTCCATGCAGGGCAGCTTGCCGGGTGGCTGCGATGCGGTAGATAAAATCCCTGTGGCCCGCATTGTTGAAGCACTGGAAAACCCTGGTGGCGCATATCAACACAACGGTATGGACCGACATTTTCCGGATATTCGTTTTATCTGGTGGGCGGGCGGTGCCAACTTTACTCATCATCAGGATACCAACCGCCTGATCCGTGCCTGGCAAAAACCGGAGCTGGTGGTGATCTCCGAATGTTTCTGGACGGCGGCGGCGAAACACGCGGATATCGTTCTGCCTGCGACCACCTCGTTTGAGCGTAATGATCTCACCATGACCGGCGATTACAGTAATCAGCATCTGGTGCCCATGAAGCAAGTGGTGCCGCCACGCTATGAAGCGCGTAATGATTTTGATGTTTTTGCCGAGTTAAGTGAACGCTGGGAGAAGGGCGGTTATGCACGTTTTACGGAAGGAAAAAGTGAGCTGCAATGGCTGGAAACGTTTTATAACGTTGCCCGACAGCGCGGGGCAAGCCAGCAGGTTGAATTGCCGCCATTTGCTGAGTTCTGGCAAGCCAACCAGTTAATTGAGATGCCGGAAAACCCGGACAGCGAGCGGTTTATTCGCTTCGCTGATTTTTGCCGCGATCCGCAGGCGCATCCATTAAAAACCGCCAGCGGTAAGATTGAAATCTTCTCGCAGCGTATTGCCGATTACGCTTATCCGGATTGCCCGGGGCATCCAATGTGGCTGGAGCCGGACGAATGGCAGGGCAATGCCGAACCAGAACAGTTGCAGGTACTTTCTGCCCATCCGGCGCACCGCCTGCACAGCCAGCTGAATTACAGTTCTCTGCGCGAATTGTACGCGGTAGCAAACCGTGAGCCTGTCACCATTCATCCTGACGATGCTCAGGCGCGCGGCATAACCGAAGGGGATATGGTGCGGGTGTGGAACTCCCGTGGGCAGATCCTTGCCGGAGCGGTCATTAGCGAGGGAATTAAACCTGGCGTGATTTGCATTCACGAAGGGGCATGGCCGGATCTGGATTTAACCGCTGACGGTATTTGTAAAAACGGCGCAGTGAACGTGCTGACCAAAGATCTCCCCAGCTCGCGGCTGGGGAATGGCTGTGCGGGTAATACGGCGCTGGCATGGCTGGAAAAATACAACGGTCCGGAACTGACACTTACAGCGTTTGAACCACCGGCCAGCTCATAATCCAGGTGGGTAGTTGGGTTTCATCCTGCCATGCGCAATCGACAATGTGAAAACCCTGCGCACGGTAAAAATCTATCGCCGGTTGATTTTTTTGATAAACCTCCAGCATCAGATGGGGATAGCGCTGCTGCACATACTGCATCAGCGCCTTACCAATACCGCGTCTGACGGCCTTCGGTGCGACAAACATTGCTGCCAGAAATCGGCCTTCCATAATGCTGACAAAACCGAGAAGCTTACCGTCCTCTTCCCAGACCCAGTTTTGCGCATTGGCAAGATAGGCATCCCGCACCAGCGGAATGCAGTCACGCCAGTAATTCGCTTTTATAAAGGGATGCCCCCAGGTTGTACTTTCCAGCCACAGTTCGAGGATCGCGGGGAGTTCTGAACGTTGCGCTTCCCGAATCATGGTTTATTTCCCGGATAGCAACAGCAGCCAACCACATGATCATTCACCAGCCCACATGCCTGCATAAAGGAGTAACAGATTGTGGTGCCGACAAACTTAAAACCACGTTTTTTCAGTGCCTTAGATAGGGCGTCGGAGGCGGACGTAGATGTGGGAATTTCGCTCAACGTTGTGGCTTGTGTCACCTGTGGCTGATGATTTACAAACGACCAGACAAAGTCGGCAAACGGTTCGCCGTTCTGTTCCATTTGCAGGTACGCCCGCGCATTACCAATAATTGCCTGAATTTTCCCTCGATGGCGGATAATCCCGGCGTCCTGTACCAGTCTTTCGACATCCTCTTCCTGCATTGCGGCAACCTTCACCGGATCGAACTGATGAAAGCAGGCGCGATAGTTTTCGCATTTTTTGAGGACGGTGATCCACGATAACCCAGCCTGCTGCCCTTCAAGGCAGATCATTTCGAACAGTTTTTTACTGTCAGTTTCAGGCACGCCCCACTCATTATCATGGTAGGCAATATAAAGCGGGTCCTGACTCACCCAGCCGCAACGTTCCATACTTTCCCTCGCTATGTACCCGATCGTAAAAATTTCAGCCGCTTTTCTTGACGCATCGGTGAAAAAGTCAATATTTAATACAGGGTTACTATGCCCGATATCCTTCATACAATGACAATAATATTGCCGAATTCGGCTCTTCCCTGGAGTCGTGTTAATGATCATAAAAAAAAGCGGTGGTCGCTGGCAGCTAAGCCTGCTGGCGAGCGTGGTAATCAGTGCCTTTTTTCTCAACACAGCTTACGCCTGGCAACAAGAATATATCGTTGATACGCAACCCGGACTTTCCACAGAGCGTTACACCTGGGATAGTGATCATCAACCTGATTACAACGATATTTTGTCGCAACGTATTCAAAGTAGCCAAAGGGCGCTGGGACTGGAAGTCAATCTGGCGGAAGAAACCCCTGTGGATGTGACCAGCAGTATGAGTATGGGCTGGAATTTTCCTTTATATGAACAGGTTACAACCGGCCCGGTCGCGGCATTACATTACGATGGCACAACCACCTCGATGTATAACGAGTTTGGCGACAGTACTACCACGCTGACCGATCCGTTATGGCATGCCAGCGTGAGTACCTTAGGCTGGCGTGTTGACTCCCGGCTTGGCGATCTCCGACCCTGGGCGCAAATCAGCTATAACCAGCAATTTGGCGAGAATATCTGGAAGGCGCAATCAGGCCTGAGCCGGATGACGGCGACAAACCAGAACGGCAACTGGCTGGATGTCACCGTAGGCGCTGATATGTTGCTCAATCAAAATATTGCCGCCTATGCCGCGCTAACTCAGGCAGAAAATACCACTAATAATAGCGACTATCTGTATACGATGGGGGTTAGCGCCAGATTTTAACGTAACAGTCACAATTGAAACCATTAAATAACAATAGTTGTGGCGATAGTGGGTGCTAACTTACCAAATAATAAATTTGGTGAATAATTGTCGCGTCATTCATTCCTGAACTAAGGCATTTCATTCCGTTCTGATGGCATTTCATGCCGTTTTTCCCCAGGCATAAAGTGCACTTCGTTATGGTTGTCGGCAGAGATTTTTCCTTTTTATTACTGCAGGAATACTGCCATGACACCTTCAAATTATCAGCGTACCCGCTGGCTGACACTCATCGGTACTATCATTACCCAGTTTGCGCTGGGGTCGGTTTATACCTGGAGCCTGTTTAATGGCGCGCTTTCCGCCAAGCTGGATGCGCCGGTAAGCCAGGTCGCTTTCTCTTTCGGCTTGTTAAGTCTGGGGCTGGCAATTTCGTCTTCTGTTGCGGGCAAATTACAGGAACGTTTTGGCGTTAAACGCGTCACCATGGCTTCCGGCATTTTGCTGGGATTAGGCTTCTTCCTGACAGCGCATTCTGACAACCTGATGATGCTGTGGTTAAGCGCCGGTGTGCTGGTGGGACTGGCAGATGGCGCGGGTTATCTGCTGACGCTCTCTAACTGTGTGAAGTGGTTCCCGGAGCGTAAAGGTCTGATCTCCGCGTTCGCTATCGGTTCTTATGGTCTGGGTAGCCTGGGTTTCAAATTTATCGACACGCAGCTGCTGGAAACGGTCGGTCTGGAAAAAACCTTTGTGATTTGGGGAGCGATTGCGCTGTTGATGATTGTTTTCGGCGCAACGTTAATGAAAGACGCACCAAAACAGGAAGTGAAAACCAGCAATGGTGTGGTGGAGAAAGATTACACGCTGGCAGAGTCGATGCGTAAACCGCAGTACTGGATGTTAGCGGTAATGTTCCTGACCGCCTGCATGAGCGGCCTGTACGTGATTGGGGTAGCGAAAGATATCGCCCAAAGTCTGGCACACCTTGATGTGGTTTCCGCAGCCAATGCAGTCACTGTTATTTCCATCGCCAACCTTTCAGGTCGTCTGGTGCTGGGTATTCTGTCTGACAAAATCGCCCGTATCCGTGTTATTACCATTGGTCAGGTGATATCGCTGGTGGGTATGGCGGTCCTGCTGTTTGCACCATTGAATGCAGTGACGTTCTTTGCAGCGATTGCCTGCGTGGCATTTAACTTTGGCGGCACTATTACCGTCTTTCCGTCACTGGTCAGTGAGTTCTTTGGCCTCAATAACCTGGCGAAAAACTACGGTGTGATTTATCTCGGTTTCGGTATCGGTAGCATTTGTGGTTCGATTATCGCCTCACTGTTTGGCGGCTTCTATGTGACCTTCTACGTGATTTTCGCCCTGCTGATTCTGTCATTGGCGC